>Ga0182030_10001843_pt1 | contig 44385 bp, 41 predicted proteins | sample 812S3MmetaG_FD_121299 | JGI IMG/M metagenome (GOLD analysis project Ga0182030, IMG submission 121299) | Permafrost microbial communities from Stordalen Mire, Sweden - 812S3M metaG (Illumina Assembly) | ecosystem: Environmental > Terrestrial > Soil > Wetlands > Permafrost | place: Sweden... | reverse complement strand
GGGACCGCGGTCTGGGCTTCGCCATCGAGCGCCCCAAGTCGGTTACCACTCCGATGCTGGAGCAGTGGGCTGCCGAAGGCGGCCGCAAGTTGCCGGCACCGGCGGCACCGAAGGAAGTTGCCATCGAAAAAATCGTCGCCCAGGCAGTCGCCATCGCCAAGCTCGCCAATTCCGCAAGTGACTAGAACCACCGCAGGCCGCAGCCCAGCAATCCTGGGCTGCGGCCTGCGGCTGCAAGAAACGCTGTCGGGCAAAAGAAAAGGCCGGAATCATCATCCCGGCCCACATGTGCGGCTTGAAGTTGTTTGTCAGATATGGCGTAAGTTTTTTAGAATCATGGTGAGCGCGCTGGGACTCGAACCCAGGACCCACGCCTTAAAAGGGCGTTGCTCTACCAACTGAGCTACGCGCCCACACAAATCTAGCCTATCACAAACCGTGCTGCCTTCTGCAAGTCGATTGCGCGCAGCAAGAAGGCGCCGCGCGGGCGCCTCGCTCGGAAGACAACTGCATTTTCCGCCTAAGGTTTCGACTTGAACAGCATCGCCGCCAACAGGGCCACCACAGTAGCCAGTAACCACTCGATGCGCCAGGTCTGCACCGCCTGCCACTCCGCCAGCGTCGCAGTGTTGTAGACCAAACCGGTCATCACCGTCGCAATCATGAATACGGCGGCCGCCAGTACCAACACCAGCGAAGCCGTGGGAAGTCCGAAGCGTGTCCGCATGGCGTCGAGATCGAGCCAGTTCTTGATTGGGTTCGGCTCTTCCTGAGCGCCCTCGCGGCTCAGTCCGCAGAAGTGGCAGAAGCGTGCTCCGATGGCGTACGGAGTGCCGCAGAGGGCACAGGATGCCTCGTTTCCCCGCTTCTGGGGGGCATATGCCGGAAACGGATTAGCTGCGCTTGGCGCAGGGCGCCAGTATTCCTCCGCCGATTCTCGTTTCATATCTGCCATGCCCATCTCCCCAACCAGTGTTTGATTGCAAGTGGTGGGCCAAACGGAATCGCCACGATCCGTGGGCTGGGCGCGCCGTCGCGCCCATGCCGGATGAGAAAAAATTACGTACCCCATGAATGAATAGTCCTGCCGCCTTAGTTCCTGGAGGGCATGGCAACCACGTTGCTGCCGCGCACGGGCTTTGCCCAGACCGAGAGCAAAAGCAACTCGGCGTGAGTAAATTCCAGATGCACCGGGCGTGGATGCTCGGCGGTGAAGACGTGAGTGTCTAGTATTTCGTATAGGGCGTCGAGAGTGATGCACAAAGTGTGCGCAGCCTCAGCTTCGCTGTAGTACGGCTTCATCGGTTTCTTCAAAGTCAACATGAGTAGGGTATCCTGCGATTCAAGAGGGACAATTCTTTGTACCTCGCCCAGGGGCCACCGCATATTAGGTGAATTCCTCATAACCGTGTAATTCAGCTACTTACCATGAAAAAAATACCCCCTGCTCCTTAAGCCCCTTATACCCGCTGGGCCAGCAAGGTGGGCAGGTCTGCCACCGAGGCCAGCAGCGCGTCCTGTGGCTCACAGACCAGGCGCTCGCGCCGGTATTGCCCGCTCAGCACACCTATATTCAAAGCCACTCCGGCGTTGGCGGCCGATTGCAGATCCAGCGAAGTCCCGCCGACATTGACCACTTCCTGCACTGCCCGGCAGCGACAGCGCTCCATGGCGCGGAAGATCAGGTACGGCGCGGGGCGTCCGGCTGCGACCTCGTCGCATGAAAGTCGTGCAGCAAACCACTCCTGCCAGCCCAGTCGGCGCACCACCAGCTCCAGCGCAGGGCCGCCCAGGCCGGTGGTTAGCGCCAGTTGCATTCCGCGCTTCCGCAGCGACTCAAAGACCTCCTCGGCGCCCTCGATCGGCGCCAGTTGCTCCTCGTAGCGCCCATTCACCAGGCGGGAGAAGTTGGCGTAAACCGCTTCCACCGCCGCCTCGCTCATTGCCTCCTCGACCGATGCTTCGTTGCGCTTGCGCCAGCCGAAGAAGCGAATCACCTCGCGCACAGCCGCGCCCTTGAACTCGCTCAACTCCTCGCTGCCCACTCGGAGGCCATGTGCTGCCAGCGCGTCCACCAACGACGACACCACTTCGCCGTGATCCTCGATCACGGTGCCCACCACATCAAAGATTGCCAGTTTGAGTTCGTGCATAGGAAGTCATTCGCCGCCCTTCGTTGTAACATATATTTGTATTCGTAAAGGGAGCCCACGATGGAGCAATTCGACGTACTCATCATTGGGGCCGGTCCTACCGGCCTTGCCTGTGCCATTGAGGCGCAGTGCGCGGGCTATTCCGTGGTTGCGGTGGATAAGGGCTGCGTGGTCAATTCGCTCTATAACTATCCCACCAACATGACGTTCTTTACCACGCCCGAGCTGCTTGAGATCGGCGGCATTCCTTTCGTCAGCGCGCAGCCCAAGCCCTCGCGGCCCGAGGCGCTGGAGTACTACCGCAAGGTGGCCGAGTTCTATCGCCTCGACGTGCGCCAATACCACACCGTAACCCGTGTCGAGGGTGCCGACGGAGCCTTCCTGGTGCACTGCACCGACCGGCTCGACCGTCCAACCGAGTTCCTGGCGCGCAAGCTGGTGGTTGCCACCGGCTACTACGATCTGCCCAACCAACTCGGCTGTCCGGGTGAGGATCTGTCTAAGGTCACCCATTACTATCGTGAACCGCATCCCTACAACAACTCGGATGTGGTGGTCGTCGGAGCAAAGAATTCCGCCGCCATCGCCGCCCTGGAGCTATGGCGTCATGGAGCCCGCGTCACCCTGGTGCATCGCGGCCCGGCGCTGTCGCCCAACGTCAAGTATTGGATCAAGCCCGACCTCGAAAATCGAATCAAGAATCAAGAGATCGCCGCTTACTTCAACACCTCCGTACGCGAGATCACCCCGGACTCCATCGAGTTGCAAACCCCGCAGGGCAAGCTGCGACTGGAGAACGATTTTGTGCTGGCAATGACCGGCTACCATCCCGACTTCCCCTTCCTGCGCGCGCTCGGAGTCGAACTCTCCCAGCAACCCTCCTCCAAGCCCGTAGTGGACGCACAAACCCTGGAGAGCAACGTGCCGGGAATTTATCTTGCGGGCGTGATTATCGCCGGAATGAACAGCAACGAAATCTTCATCGAGAACGGACGCTACCATGGCCGTCAGATCGCCGAAGATCTGCGCTGCAAGCTAGGTGAGCCCACCACCGAGCCGTTCATTCCCGAGCACGCGCGAAGAGCTGCGTCGGTGATTGCGCCGAGCGACCATCTCCGCAACACAGAATAGAGTCAATTCACGGTTTGGGGTAGGGAGCGACTTGGCCTGTTCGCGCCAACTAGCGGTTTATGCGTTACTTTGATCTTACGTATCAATTCAGGTGCGGCTCTGATTCAGTGACGCAATCCATGTTTACAACCGGAGAACAATAATGTTGCACGGGGCACGCGACGGAACGCTGCGACTGAAGCAGACTCCACCGGAAAAGGTGAAGCCGACTAAGGCGCCGGAGAGCGACCTCGCGGCTTAAGTCAGCGCCCCCACATTCGACAAGAGAGGGTGGCTGTAGCCCGCCCTGTTTCGCCGCTACCGGACCCCATACCCGGCACAGCAAAAAAGCCGCCTGCGAGGGCGGCTTCAAGTTACGATCCTGGATGTACTTATCTTGCGAACTTCCTGCGAATGGCGCCGAGGCAGCCCGCTAAGCCGGTGCCGAGCATGAGCAGGCTGGAGGGTTCCGGCGTTACCGACTCCGGAATTCCCGCCGATCCTCCCGCGTCGTTGAGGGAACGAGTGCCGATACCGGGGTCGTGTTCGGAACTGTACTGGCCACCCACGGTTCCAACCCAAAGGGTGCTGGAACCGTTCTGCCAATCCAGGTAGGTGTGGGCGCCGGAGGCCAGGCCCATAAAGATTTCGTTTGCCTGGTACCCTTCTGCCTGAGTGACATTGACGTGCCCCACCGTCACAGTGTTCGCCTGCCCGGAAACGTTATAGAGATAGGTCTGGCCTACGAAACCATCGGAAGCACCCTGCCCGTTGAGACCGGTGACACCGTTTCCGGTGACCACGTCCGCCGACAAGAGCGTCCAAGTGGTGGCGTCCACTTTAAAAGTTCCGTTGAGTGAACCTCCGTCACTCCATGAGGCTCCAGAAAAGGTTATCGTGTCGATTTGGTCAGCGGCCGCCGGTATGCTGGTGGCAAGGGCTAAAATCACCACAGCCACCAACATCAGCGCCGCAGTCTTGAGCGTATGCGCCATGGTTCGTCCTTTCTAGGACAAAAACTAAGGGTATTAATTAAGGCGTCCCAGTGTGGGCCAATTCGAAGGAAATGACCGGCAACAGATCACCACAGCTAAAGCCACGCTTCTCCTTCAGTCCCGATGCCTGGAACGAATCGGATTCGGGACAGATTTATTCGCGATGACGAGACGACGACCGCCGGAAACCGGGAAGTCGCCGAAGGTGGGCAAGACACCAGGGCTTCAAAAACCTTGGTTTGTGAGGTGCCCACCACGATACCCGTCAGGGTCATTTCAGTCAACTGTTTTCGGAGTTCCTGTTTTCCGGCTGGCGGCTGAAGTACCTCGGTCGGCTAGAATACCGTTCTACAGAATGTACCGGTTCAAACCAGACGCCGCCTTCGACCCTGTTCCTCAGCGAGGTAAGGAAGTTAAGGAAGTTCAAATTTAAGGTATACACCGACAGGTATAACCGACAGCCGATAGCGAGCAAAACATCGCCATGTAGCTCACAATCCCGTAACGGAACCACCCCGGCGGCATTCCACCGCATTCGTGGCAGAATAACGATTGGAATGACCGGCAGCGCAACATGATTCGCGCTATACCAGCGTGACCGCGTTGCCCGTCTGCTCGGTGAGCAGGCGGGCAACCAGCGGCAGCAACGGCTCGCCGCTCTGGCCATGCAAAAAGTCAGTGTAGGACTCGCTCCAGTCCAGTTTGAAGCTGGTCGATAGCGCCGAGATCCAGATCTGCCGTGCCGACGAGTTCGGCGCGATGACAAAGGTTCCCGGCGGCTCCTCGAAGTTCAGGTGCAAGGCTCCGCCGCGCTCCTCCACATCAAAGCCCGCTGCTTCCTCGACTGCGTAAAGAGCGCGTGTCAGCCGCTCCATGGCTTGATCGGCATGTTTACGGAAATCTGTTTCGTCCATATCGGTGATCATACGCCAGAGTTCGACGTTTTAGCTCCGGCAACCGCGCCCGCCGCCCTCTACGTTGGTCCCTTCCTCGTAATCGTTCCAGGTTTCAATCAGCAGGAAGGGAAGTGGCCGGCTGGCGTCGTAGTAGTGCCGGAACATTTGCAGCGATTCCTCCAAGGTGCGCCCGCAGCGCGGATTCATGTGGCGGTTGCGGCTCCACGAGGCGCGCGTGTCATTGAAGCCCGGCCACGCGCCACCCACCGCCAGCTTTTGCGGATAGCTGCGAGTCATCGTGGAGTAGAAATCATCCAGATACTGCTGTCCCCAGTTGCTGCCGTCGCGCTGCCAGCCCCCCTTGCCCGGCTGCACCCACGCGTAAAACCCGTCGAAGGCGCCAGCCCACTTTTCACTCGGATCCTTGTAAATCAGGATCGGCCTTTCATCCCAGCCATTGACCGCCTGCCGAACCTGATTCCAGTCGGTGTTGCCCTCTTTGGGAAAGATAAAAATCACCGGCTGCCCGTTGTAGCGCAGGTAGGCCGAACTGGGTATCTGCGCCGAGCGCGAGACATAACGCCGGTAGGCGTAATTCAAGTCGGCCAGAACCGCCTCGGTTGCTTGGGTCGGATTGCTGTCATCCTCGTCGTACATCAGCGCCACCCGGAAGCCCTCCCGATCCCCTGCTGCAACCTGTTGCAGCAGGGCATAGGAGGCGTCCTCGAACGGATGCTGCCTGCCGTACCAGTTCACCACAAATCCCGAGATGCCAAGCTGCTTGGCGTCGCTGATCTGGCGCTCCAGTACGGTGCGGTCCTGCGATGAGTAACCCACATTGATGTGGCCACTCTCTCCGAACCAGGGCTGGTAGGCGGCCAGCATCACCGGCTGATGGCTCGGAGAAAAGCCGCTGGAAGAAAAGCCACTCTGCGCCCGTAACGAGTGCTTGTAGTCGGCGTGGCCGCATCCCAGGCAAGAACCCAAAAGAACGACGCCGGTCATGTATAGAAAATGTCTCGATTTTTGCAGCTTGATCACCGTGCGTCTGCCTTCGGCGCACCAGATTAGATGTGCTTTCCGGCAGCGCTGTTGGTTTCCAAGTTTTGCGCGCAGCGAACGATAACGTGCTAATTTGAAAAAGTGGAGACGATCGGGCGAAGCTGCCGCTTCCCGGATGGCTCTCGCACCCGTATAATTGCCTGAACCGAAGCTCTAAGTTCCTGCATCCTTAGGAGGTACATGAACGACTCAAAGGCAAAACCGCGCGTGCTTGTAGTCGATGATGAACATGTCATCGCTGACACGCTGGCCATTATTTTGAATCAAGCAGGTTTCGATGCCTCCGCCGTCTATACCGGCAGCGATGCCGTCGATATGGCCCGGAGCCAAAAGCCCGATCTCATTATCAGCGACGTCATCATGCCCGACATGAACGGCATTGAGGCTGCCATTCACATCCGCGGATTCCTGCCCGCCTGCAAAATACTCCTCTTCTCCGGCCAGGCCGCCACGGCGGATCTGCTGGAGAACGCCCGCGAGCGCGGCTATGAATTTCAAATTCTTGCCAAGCCCGTCCACCCCCAAGACCTGCTCGCCAAGCTTCGCGAATAACGACTCGCGAATAACGGCTCGAAAGTAACGCCGTGCGAACCGCTCGCGAATTTGGAAGCCGCGCGAGCACCAACTGAATCAGTCATCATTGTCCGGCTCTGTGCCGCAATGCAAAAGCCCTGCGAAAGGTCGCAAGGCTTAATTTTTCCACTCCAAACGCGGAATCCTACATCTCGCGCCGCCCCTCCAGAGCTCTCTGCAGGGTTACTTCATCGGCGTACTCAATATCGCCTCCGGCGGGGATGCCGGTTGCGATCCGCGTAACCCGTATCCCGGTCGGCTTCAGTTGACCGGCCAGGAACATCGCCGTCGCCTCGCCCTCCACGGTAGGGTTGGTCGCCAGAATCACCTCGTCGACCGATCCGCTTTCGGCCCGGCGCATCAGGTTTGCAATGCGAAGTTGCTCGGGGCCCACGCCGTGGATCGGCGACAAAGTCCCGTGCAGCACGTGATAGGCGCCGTTGTAGCTGTGTCCCTTTTCCACCGCGGCGATATTGGTCGGCTCCTCCACCACGCAAACCAGGCGCTGGTTGCGCGTGGCGCTCGAACAGTACACGCAGGGATCGGCGTCGGTGATGTTATTGCACACCGAGCAGAGCCGCAGTGCGGCCTTGAGCTCGCGGATTGCACCCGCCAGCGCTTCGGCGTCTTCGTCGGAGCCGCGAAGAATATGGAAGGCATAGCGCTGCGCGCTCTTGCTCCCCACTCCCGGCAGTTTCTTCAACTCGTCGATCAGTCGAGCCATGGGCTCGGCAAACTTGGACATGACTTACTTCAACTCCACGCTCTTGAACTCAACGCTGAACTTGCAATGCGTTCGGTTAAAACAACCCTGGCGGCAGCCCCATTCCGCCCAGCATTCCGCCCAGTTGCGACTGCACCGCTGCATCCACCTTGCGTGCAGCCTCATTCACCGCCGCCGTTACCAGATCCTGTAACATCTCCACATCGTTGGCCGCGTCTTTTTCTATCTTCACCGAGAGCACCAGCTTTTCGCCGTTCATGCGTACCACGACCGCGCCACCGCCCGCCGAAGCCTCCACCTGCGTTTCGCGCATCTTCTGCTGCACCTGCTGTTGCATCTCCTGCGCGCGGGTCATCATTTCCTGCATCTGTTTCAGGTCCATCAATGTCACCTTTCCGAGCGGTCCATTACAATGCGGATTTCTGCACCAAACTTTTCCATCATCCGTTTCACCACTGGCTCGCCGGAGGCCCGTGTCTTGATGCTCTCGCTGCTTCCTGCCTGCGGTGCGTGCGAGCGGCGCGGCTTCACCTCTGCCGAACTCGCGGCGCCAGTCACCAGCCGAACCTTGATCGCGCGCCCTGCCGCTCGAGTTGCTGCCTGGTTTGAGAGCTTCTCCTGTTCCCGCGTGTAACTCAGCTCAATCATGCTCTCCGACATCTCTACCTGTATGGAAACCTGATTGCCCTCGCCCGACCATTCTCCCTCCTCCAGGGCATGAACCAGCATCTGCGAGCCGCCCGTTTCCATCGCCTGCAGCACCGCCTCGCGGATCGCATCCACGTCGAGGGTTGCGTCATGGGTTGCGTCTGGCGCTGCCTTGAACGCCGCGCCGGGACTCTCCATTCGCGGTGCAACCGCCAGCGCGCTGCCGTTAGTTGTCGAGCCGAATGCTCCCGGCATAGGCTGACTACTCTGGCTCATGGGCCTAGCGTCAGCGACCGGAGGGCCGTCCGTTGGTTCGTACCCGTCGCCCGGCGCCGTCGGCCCGGAAGACAGATTCTCGCGCCCCTTGCGTGCCTTGTCGGCTTCAAATGGAGATGGCTTGGACGCAGGCTGTCCGAAGGGCGATCCGCCTCCACCCATCGGCGGAACCCCGGGTGGCCGGTTCGTAAATGCCGGCGGCGTCGCCTTGTTCGTCGCAGGACGTTCCGTAGGACTCGTGGCAGGACTTATCCCAGAACGCTGTGCCGCGGAACCAGCAGCCGGACGCGATGCCGCCGCAGAACTCGCCGCGGTCGCTGCATCCACCAGGCTCACGCTGCTCAGCAGTTGTTCCAGCGGAAGCAGCCGCTGCGCGTGCACCAACTTCAGCAGTCCCAGTTCGAGGTGAAAACGCTGCTCCTGCTTGTAACTCACGTCGCCGTGGGTGCGCAGCATGATTTGCAGGAAGCGCGTCAACTCCTCTTCACCAAATTGTGCCGCGACGTTAGAGACGCGCATCTTTTCGTCGGTGCTGATCTGCAGAATCGGACTCTCGATCCCTGCAACTTTGGCCACCAGAGCATTGCGCAGGAAGCGAACCGTCTGCCTCGCGAAGTGGGTTGCGCTCTGCCCCTCCACCATCAGCTTGTCCACAATCCGCAGCACCTCATCGCTGGAGTTCTGATGCACCGCGTTCATCACCCGCTCCAGTACTTCGGTGGAAACGCTTCCCACCAGCCCGCGCACGACCTCGGCGGTAACATTGTTGCCGCAGCAGGAGATCGCCTGATCCATGATGCTGAGCGCGTCGCGCATCGAGCCGTCGCCGGCTTCGGCCAGCAGCGCCAGTGCATCCTCGTCCACCGTCAGCTCCTCGGTCTGGCTGATCAGCCGCAGGTGGTTGACGATCTCCTCGAAGCGAACTGCATGAAAGCTGAAGTGCTGGCAGCGCGAGCGGATCGTCTGCGGAATGTCCTCCGGCTGCGTCGTCGCCATCATGAAGACCACCCACGAGGGCGGCTCTTCCAAGGTCTTTAGCGGCGCGTTGAAGGCGGCGTCGGTTACCTGGTGAGCTTCGTCGAGGATGAAGATGCGATAGCGGTCGCGGGCGGGCTCGGCCGAGGCCGTGGCAATCAACCCGCGCACCTCTTCGATGCCGCGATTGGTGGCCGCGTCGATTTCGATCACGTCCATCGCCCCCACCGACCCATCGCGAATCTCACGGCAGGAGTCGCACACTCCGCACGGCTCGGCCACCGGGCGGTTGCTGGACTTGCAGTTCAAGGCCATCGCCAGAATGCGGGCAATCGTGGTCTTACCAATGCCGCGATGTCCGCTGAATATGTAGCCGTGGGCGATGCGCTGTTGCTCCAGCGCATTCTTCAGCGTGCGCACAACGTGATCCTGTCCGATCACGTCGGCGAACTTTTGGGGACGGTATTTTCGCGCCAGAACGGTATAGCTCATGGGAGAATTGATTATAACCGCCGCCAGCGTCCGCGACCGGAGGGCCGTGTGTTGGCCCATACCCGCCGCCGTCAGCCAGGCCGGAGCACGTCAGCTCTATCTATTCGCAATGGGAGTCTCCGAATGCAGACGCTTGGCTCGCGCATCGTGTATCAGAATCGCTGGATGACCGTGCGGGAGGATGAGATCCGCCGCCCCGATGGCTCCAACGGAATCTACGGAGTGGTGGAAAAGCCCGATGCCGCTATCGTCATCCCCGTCGAGAACGGCCGGGTCCACATGGTTCAGCAGTTTAAGTACGCCGTTGGCGATCGCTTCTGGGAATTTCCCCAGGGCACATGGGAGCAGGCCAACAACTACACCATCGAAGAGCTTGCCCGCGGCGAACTGCGCGAGGAGACCGGACTGGTAGCCACCGATCTCGAATTCCTGGCCCGCATCTACATCGCTTACGGATTTCTCACCCAGCCCTTGCACGTCTTCGCCGCCACCGGACTTACTCAGCTCGATGCGCAGCCTGAGCACGAGGAACAGGATCTCATTCGCGGAAGCTTTACCTGGGATGAGTTTCATAACATGGTGCGAGGCGGACAAGTAGCCGATTCCCTCACCCTGGCCGCGCTTTCGCTGCTGCGCCTCATGCGTCCTGAGCTGGCAGGATAGGGTTGCGATCCACGTGATGCAATCCACCCTGTTACTTATCGAAAGCTTTTCCATCGTTACCGGGCGTGTACCCTTGTAACGAAATTAGGCGGCTAACGTAACTCCACTGAGTTATTTCTTTGCTACACTGTCAGGATGGCAAATCAAGCGATCAGCGCAGCAGTAAGTCAGTTGAAGCTGGAGCACATCCGGCTTTGTAAAGAATTGGCCCGTGTAGATGACGCCCTTTCCGCTCTCGGTGGCTTGGACGGCGTGCAGACTGTTCCGGCGAAGCGCGGCAGGAAGGTCAAAGCCGTTGCGAAAGTTGCGGAAACCGGCAAGCGCAAGATCTCGGCCGCCGCACGCAAGAAGATGTCAGACGCCGCGCGTGCCCGCTGGGCCGCTCGCAAAAAAGAAAAGCCCCCCGCGAAGTAAGCCAGGAGCCCGCTCTGCTATATCGCTATATCCGCACATTTCTCGCGCACCCGCACTGGGAGGCGTGAGAAATGTGTTTTCCTTTGGATCGCCTGCTTCGACGCCTTGCTTCGAAGCTTTCTACTTCTTCGCTGCCCGCGCTCCTCGGGTGGCCTTCTTGCTTGAGAGCTCTCGCGCCGTCCGTTTACGTCTTTTCAATTCCTTTGGCGAATACATCGTTCCGCGGCACTTTTCCGCGCCGCAGGTGCAGGGTGCTTCACCCTCGCCGTCATAGAGACAGTAGTCATACACCAACTCCTCGCCCGCTTCGATGTCGCGAATGGCGCGAATCCAGACGACTTCGGCTTCGTCCTCTTCGGTCTCGCAATTCGGCGCGCAGGAGTGGTTCAGGTACATGGCCATGCTGAAGCCATCGACGACATAGGTGCCATCGCCCACTCCGAAGAGATAGGTATAGGGCCGCTCGCTGTAGAGATTGTCGGCGTCATCATGTTTCATGCGAGTACCGGTGTACTCCGCAATCAGCCTCCCTTTCGGGATACGTTCCAAGGTAAAGACACCGGCGGCATGGATGGCGGAAGAGCGTACGATCAGGCGCATGATGAATTGGATTGTAAATGCTCGCTGCCTCAAGTTAGAAGAATTGCCGCTTCAAAGGTTGAAGGTTTCGAAGTTGAGTTTGCAATTCAAAGTTGGGTTCACGCTTCAAAGCAGGGTCTATCTTTCAAGTTGCGAGGGTTGTGCAACTCGAAGCCCGGAAGAGCGATTCGCCGAGTAGTCCGTGGCTGCGCCAGGTTGACAAACTTGGCAATTCTTGTGCTTCTCCAAACGATTGACGACTCAGATACTCCCACAGTCTCAACAGTTGACAACAGCGCTAATAGTTGCGGCGAGAGGGGCCTTTGTGCGCTGCATCACCAAAACTGGACCCGGCGCTCACTACCCATCACGCAGAGAGTCACGATTCCAGGTGATCACAGTCACTGCCGGGTTAAGCGGAATGACCGATAAACAGAGCGTTCTACTCACGTTACGGTAACGGGCATATTTGGATACAGACCGTGCCGTTGTTTTTAATCACTCGGGCCGGATTAAGGCCGATGCAGGCGAATGTCTCCGTACAGGATATGACATGGCAAATGACGCTATCATAAAGGAAACAATAGCCCAGAGCCTGAAAAATGCGGGCTACTCACGGCGAGATTTTTTGCAGCTTTGTACGACCATCATGGCAACGGCTCCCATGGGACTGGCGTTCACTGAGAAAGCTACCCCGGCCGAAGTCGCCAAGGCGGTTGGAAAAGCAAAGAAACCCTCGGTCGTATGGCTTCACTTCCAAGACTGCACCGGCTGCTCGGAGACCCTTCTCCGCACCTCCAAGCCGGATGTTGCAGATCTCATCCTCAACGTAATTTCTCTCGATTATCACGAGACCCTTATGGCCGCCTGCGGTCAACAGGCCGAAGACGCACTCAAGTCGGCGGTCTCTCAAAACACCGGAAAATTCGTGCTCGTGGTTGAAGGCGCGATCCCGGTCAAAGAGCAGGGGATTTACATGAAGCTCGGCGGCCGTCCGGCGCTGGAGGTCCTGAAAGACGTGGGCTCCAAAGCCGCGGCGATCATCGCCATCGGCTCCTGTGCCTCCTGGGGCGGCGTGCCCTCGGCGGACCCCAATCCGACCGGCGCCACCGGCGTGGATTCGATCATCACCGACGTGGATTCGATCAGGACCGGCGTGGATTCGATCATCACCGAAAAGCCGATCGTCAATATTCCCGGTTGCCCGCCCAATCCGTATACGCTTCTGGGCGTGGTGCTCGAGTTCGCCGTAATGGGCAAACTGCCGGCACTGGACGCGCTCAAGCGCCCCAAGTTCGCCTATGATCGCCTCATCCATGACCACTGCCCGCGTCGCGCGCATTTCGATGCAGGCCGTTTCGCCGGACAGTTCGGCGACGCCAATCATCGCGAAGGTTATTGCCTTTTCAAACTCGGTTGCAAAGGTCCGGTCACCCATGCCGGATGCCCTACGCGTCACTTCAATGAAGTGGTGGATGCGTGGCCGATCGCGATTGGCGCTCCCTGCTTTGGCTGCACCGAACAGTCGGTCGGCTTCCGCATGCCGGCCTTCGAGCGTGTTGCCGATGTTCACCTCGCGACGCCGCCTGACACCTACGCTCCCATCTTCAGCACGGTTGGCAAGATTGGCGCTACTGCGGCCGGTCTGGTTGGCATCGCAGCCGGAGCCATGGGCGGCGCGGCTTGGGCGACTTCGCAGAAATTAGTCAGCAGCGACGACGCAGTTGCTGTAGAACGGCGGAAGCCCACGATTGCCGGAGGTAAGTAGCGATGGCAATCACACGCCGCGAGGTATTTAAGAACATCGCCAAGGGCAGCCTGCCGATTCTAGCGGCAGGTTGCGTCTCCGGTGCTTTTTCAGAGGTCGCCCACGATAATGAAATAGTTCCAATGCCCAAGGGGGCCGTGGGCCTGCTGTACGATGCCACCAAGTGCGTTGGATGTAAGTCCTGTATGGTAGCGTGCGCGCGCGCCAATGACCTGGAGCCCGACACCCGCACCGACGGCCTTCACCAATCTCCCCCCGCACTGAACTCCGTAACCAAGAACATCATCAAGCTGTACCGCACCGCCGATGGCTCGGACCACTCCTACTTCAAACAGCAGTGCATGCACTGCGCCGATCCTACCTGCGTGACGGCCTGCATGTTCGAGGCCATGCGGAAGGATCCGGAAACGGGAATCGTCTGGTGGTTAGGCTCCAAGTGTGTTGGTTGCCGCTACTGCGAGATCGCCTGTCCCTTCCACATCCCAGCTTTTCAGTGGGGCCGATTCAATCCAAAAATCGTCAAGTGCGAACTTTGCCGCGATCGTCTCGGCAAAGGTCTCGAGCCTGGCTGCACCACCATTTGCCCGACCCAGGCAGTGATTTACGGACCCCATGCAGTCCTGCTTGCCGAAGCCAAGCGTCGCATTGCCCAAAGCCCTGGCCGTTACGCTGAAAGCAGGGTGTATGGCGAAACCGATGGCGGCGGTACGCAGGTTCTTTATCTCTCTCGCGTTCCCTTTCGCAGGCTCGGATTGCCCGACCTCGGCTATGACCCGGTGCCGGAACGGTTGAAGTTTCAGCACCGGATTTACAAATGGTTCGCATTGCCGACCGTACTCTATGCCGGCATGGTCTTCTACGCCTCTAGGAACTTCAAGCAGCACGCTCATCACCTGGTCGAGGATCAAAAGACGACCGGATTGAGGCCACAACTATGACACGGTGGGAGAGAAGTGTTCCTGTCTATGGTATCCCCGTGGTCAATCGCGGATTCTGGGGTCTGCTGATCGTAGTCGCGATTGGCATGGTACTGACGGTCTTCCGCGAAGTCGTCGGCCTGGGTATCACCTCCGGAATGTCCGACCCCTACGCATGGGGTCTCTGGAAAACCTTTAACGTGATGGTCCTGACCGGTCTTGGCTCCGGCGCTTTCGCCGTAGGCATCGCCGCCTGGGTCTTTAACCGCACCAAGCTGCACTCGGTGATGCGGGTTGCGCTGCTTACCAGCTTCCTCGCCTATTTCAGCGGTCTGGCCATGCTTGGCGTTGATGTGGGTCGCCCATGGAACTTCTACTGGGTGATGCTTCCCTGGCAGTGGAACCTGCACTCTCCGTTGCTGGAAATCGCGTTTTGTATGTCGATGTACGCGACCTTGCCGTTATTTCTGGAAAACCTGCCGCCGGTATTTGAGTACGTGATTTACGAATTTCCCAAGTGGGGCGGTATTGCGAGGTTCTGCGAAAAAGTCCTGACAAAGGTTTATCCCTTTCTCATCGGCCTTGCCTACCTTCTGCCCATCATGCACCAGTCTTCGCTCGGTGCGCTGATGCTGCTGGGTGGCAATCGCGTTAACGCGCTCTGGCAGACGCCGTTCCTGCCCCTGATTTACGTCTGGGCGTCGGGGTTCCTTGGATACAACTGTGTCGTCCTCTGCCTGCTTCTGGCCAAGGTCGCCTGGGGTCGGGACGTTGATCCCGAGGTTCTGGCCGAGATGAACAGAATTACCTGCTGGGTCGCCTTCACCTGGACCGCTTTTCGCTTCGCCGACATTCTGGTTCGCGGAAAGATTCTCCTGGCGCTGAGACCTTCGGCTTACTCCCTCCTGTTCTGGACCGAGACCATCCTGATTGCGGGATCGGCTTACCTCCTTTACTCGGAGAAGGGTAAGAAGTTACAGGTCATGTTCCTGGCGCATGCAGCATGCGCGCTCGGCGGCATGATCTATCGCTTCAGCCCAACGACTCTGGCCTTCCGTCCCAGGCCCGGAGCGTTCTATTTCCCATCCGCCATCGAGGTGCTTATATGCGTCGGTTTCATCGCACTCATGGTATTGGGCTACATCATCGCCGTTAAGAAACTGGCGATTCTGCCAGGCACTAACGCCGACTGGCTCAAGATGGCGAAATACGAAGAGCGAATAAAACCCGGCATCCGGTTAACCGGATACGCACCCGTTGAACATTGATCACGAGATCGACGAGAAGGTTTCCAAAATGGCGAATCGCATTACGATTGATCCCATCAGCAGAATTGAAGGCCACCTCCGGGTTGACGTGGAAGTGGAAAACGGAGCAGTTTCCAATTCCTGGTCCTCCTGCACCATGTGGCGCGGCATCGAAAACATACTCAAGGGCCGCGACCCTCGGGAAGCCTGGTTATTTACCCAGCGCTTCTGCGGTGTGTGCACTACGGTGCACGCTATGGCAAGCGTGCGTTCGGTGGAAGATGCACTGAAGCTTGAAATTCCTCCGAACGCTCAGTACATTCGCAATCTCATCCTGATCAACCATGCACTGCACGACCACATCGTGCACTTCTATCAACTGTCGGCCCTGGACTTCGTAGACATTATGACGATTCCCGCCGCCGATCCTAAGAAGACCGCGGCCCTGGCTGAGAGCCTGACCAACTGGCCCGGCAACTCATGGAAAACCTTCCAGGCTGCGCAGGACAAGGTCAAGGCCGTGGCTGCCAGCGGACAGCTCGGCATCTTCACCAACGGCTACTGGGGACACCCGGCCATGAAGCTGAGTCCCGAGGTCAACCTGCTCGCCTTTGCGCACTACATTCAGGCCCTCGAATATCAGCGCAAGTCGGTTCAGGCGGTTGCCATCCTCGGTTCCAAGAGCCCGCACATTCAAAACCTCACCGTCGGCGGCGTCTCCAACGCCATCAACCTTGACAGCCTTGCGACCCTCAACATGGATCGCCTGGTGATGATCAAGAAGCTGATGGACGAGGTCAAGCCGTTCATCGATCAGGTGTATCTGCCTGATGTATGCGCCATCGCTGGAATGTACGCCGACTGGTTCAACTACGGCGCTGGCGTCACCAACTACATGGCCTCCCCGGATTTGCCGACCGACAGCAAGAACACCAAGTTCGACCTCCCCGGCGGCTACATCCTGGATGGCAATCTGTCCAGCGTTCACCGCTTCGACGGATTCCGCGACAAGGTCTTCACCGAAGCCGTCACCGAAGAAACCAAACACGCCTGGTACAAGGGTGAGATGCCGCTTCCGCCGTGGAAGGGCGAGACCGATCCCGAATATACCGATTGGAATGCGGAAGGCAAGTACTCCTGGGTCAAGGCGCCCCGCTTCCAGGGCCGTCCGATGCAGGTTGGACCTCTGGCTCAGATCCTGGTCGGCTACGCCTCGGGAGATGCGCTCACCCGCAAGCACACCGACAAGGCGCTGGACCTGATCTCGACCGTTGCCGGCCGCAAGATCGGCGTGGCCCAGCTCCAGTCCACCATGGGCCGTCACGTCGCCCGCGCCATCCGCGCCTCCATGCTGGCCGAACTGGGCGAAAAGCATTGGCAGTTGCTGGTCAACAATATCGCTTCCGGCGATGTTGCCATCCACAACAATCCAGAGTTTCCGGCGGGCGAGATCGAGGGCGTGGGCGTGCATGAAGCTCCCCGCGGCTTGCTCTCGCACTGGACGGTCATCAAGGGCGGCAAGATCGAGAACTATCAGGCGGTCGTGCCCTCCACTTGGAATGCCTCTCCGCGTGACGCCAAGGGACAGCATGGTCCGTATGAAGCCTCGCTGCTTCACAACCCCATCGCCGACCCGGTGCGTCCGCTGGAAGCCATTCGCACCATTCACTCGTTCGATCCTTGCATGGCCTGCGCCTGCCACACCTTCGATCCCGAAGGCAAGCCAGCCGCAACCGTGAAGGTGCTGTAACGTTATGAAAAAAATCAGGATCTGCGGGGTCGGCAGTGTTCTCCTCGGCGATGATGCCGTGGGGCCCTATACGGCCCGCTGGATGGCGGCCAATTATGAGTTCGGCGAAGGTGTCGAGGTCGAAGACCTCGGCACACCCGGCCTCGATCTGATCGCCTACATGACCGGAATCGACGTGCTGATCCTGATTGACTCGGTTGAGAACCGCGAGCCGGCTGGCACGGTGACTGTCTACGACAAGGCAGAAATCACTCGCCAGCGGCCCGGACTCCGGCTTGACCCGCATTCCCCCTGCATCACCGAATCCATCTTTGTCGCCGAACTTACCGGCGATGGTCCGGAAGATATGTATGTCATTGGGGTTACCGGCGAACAACTGGAGGTCGGAGCCACCCTCAGCGATTCCGTGCGCCAGGCGATCCCTCTCGCGGTCGAAAAGATCCTTGCGCGGGTGGTCCTGCACGGCGGCAGCTACCGGAAGCGCGAAGTTCCCGCCGATCCTCAAATTTGGTGGGAGCAGGCAATAGGCGCGGGCGTTTAGCCCGACTCTTTATGTAGAAGTCACAGCCGCCTGATCTGATCCGGTTCTGGCTTGCTACTGCGTCTCGGTTAAGTCCTGTTCGGCGGCAATCGCCAGCGACTCCTGGGTTAGACAGTCCACCCTGCGCAGGGCAGGGAAGAGCCAGCTCCACAAGGCGACAATCGCGATGGTTCCAACGCCGCCGGCAACCACCGCCGGCACCGTTCCCATCCACTGCGCCGTGATTCCACTTTCAAATTGTCCGAATTCATTCGAGGCGCCGATGAACAACATATTCACCGCGCTCACCCGCCCCCGCATCTCGTCCGGGGTGGCCAACTGCACCAGCGTCGAACGCACGATCACGGAAACCATGTCGGTTGCTCCCACCAGGAAGAGCGCGAACATCGACAGATATAGATTTCTGGATAATCCGAAGACCACTGTCGCGGCTCCGAAAGCCGCCACGCAACACAACATCTTCACCCCCGCCCGCCGCCGCAGCGGAATATAGGCGAGCGCAAGCGCCATCAGTCCGGCGCCAACGCCGGGAGAGGCCCGCAGCAGGCCGAGCCCGCGTGGTCCCGCGTTCAAAATCTCGCGCGCATACACCGGAAGCAGTGCGACGGCTCCGCCCAACAGAACCGCGAACAGGTCCAAGGTGGTCGTGCCAAGGATGAGCTTGTTGCGCCACACGTATTGGAAGCCGGCCAGAACCGTGTTCCAGTCGCTTCCCCGGCTCATTTGCTGCACTCCCCGGATGCGGATCGCCAGCATCAGCAAGACGCTGACCCCGAGCGCCGTGGCCGCCGTCATATAGACCGCGACCGGGCTCCCCCGCAGCGCATAGAGCACGCCGCCGATCACCGGTCCAAGAATCGTCCCGGCGTTGAAAATCGAGGAACTCCAGGCGGCCGCGTTGGGAAAGACCGCGGCCGGCACCAGTAGTGGTGAGAAGGCTTGTCCCGCCGGACCGTTGAAGACCCGTACGAAGCCCAGGGCCACCAGCACCGTGTATACCGGCGCAACGCCGTGGAGGCCGCGCAGGGTTATCGTCAGCAGCGCCAGCGAGCAGAGCGCAAAACTGGAGTAGCACGCCAGCAGGACGTGCCGCCGGTCGAAGCGGTCGGCCACGTGGCCACCGAGCAAAAACAGCAGCAGTCCGGGAAGGAACTGCGCCAGGCCCACCAGGCCCAGATCCAGAGGCCGCCGCGTGATCTCGTAAATCTGCCAGCCCACGGCGACCGATTGCATCTCCAGAGCGGCCACCATCAGGAAGCGGGCCGCCTGAAAGAGACGAAAGTTCGGGTAACGGAATGCGGCGCCCGCGGCGCCGTGGTCCACTGCTTCGGTTGTCATGCTGGCTTCTACTTTGCCACAGCCGCCGCCGGGCGCGCTTACTCTTGGCTTGAGTGATCCAGGCCAGCTAGCTATTTATGCTAGCTCTTCATCAATTTCTTGCAGTTCCGCATTGATACGGTCGCACTCCTCGGTCGCCTCTTTCAATTCGCGCTCCGCGGCCTCAACTTCGGATGGGAGCGGCCTCGGAAATCCGGGTACGCGCAGCGCCATTTCGGCGCTCAGCACTCGGTCCTCCGCGTACTGCCGTCGGGTTTCCGTGCCTTCCGCGCCAGTCTGCTTGCTTAACAGCTCTTGTTTCCGTTGCAGGAGTTCGTTGCGCCGTTGATTTTCCATGCCGCAAGTGTGGCCCCGTGGGGTGAGTTCGTCAATCTCCCCATGAAAGCAGGCCGGGAGATGCCATAATGGGGCATGTTTCAGTCCAACCGCCCGTCGTCGCTCGCCTTCGCAGCCCTGCGCTGGCAGCGCGACTCGATTCGTGCCCGCGGCCTGGTGGGCTCGTTCCGCTACCTTGCCGGCCAGGTGGTTGAATGCGTGATGGACTCCTTGCCCGAGCGCCGCCGCAGCCGCTTCGGAGACATCGACTACGACTGCGATCATGCCGTGGACACCACCTGGGCGCGGCTCCCGGTTTCCGTGCGCCTGCGCGAGGTCTTCAGCGAGCGGCTTTATCAGCCGACCGTGGAAGAGGAGTTTGCCGCCATCATGCAGCATCTGGCGGCCGTCGATTTGGAGACATATACATTCATCGATCTTGGCTCTGGCAAGGGACGCGCCTTGCTGCTGGCGTCTATGTATCCTTTCGCTCACATCGCCGGGGTCGAGGTGCAGCCTGAACTGGATGCGATTGCCCGCCAGAACATCGAGCGCTTCAGCGAGCCCGGCCAGCAATGCCACCGCATCGAGTCGCTTTGCGCTGACGCCCGCGACTACGATTTTCCTCTTACCAACGTCGTGCTTTATCTGTTCAATCCATTTCCGGACTACGTACTGCGCGAAGTCCTGGCCAAACTGGTCGCCTCGGCGCGGCGCGATCCGCGCTCGATCTTCGTCCTCTACAACGCCCCCTTTGAAAAGCACGAATTTGAGCGATGCCCAGAACTGCGGCTGGATTACGCGACTTCGCAGTATCAGCTCTATCGCGTCCAAACTCAGTAACTCCCCGCTCCATAACGCCGTTCCGCATCGTACCCAGCCGCACGGCCAATCCGCATAACTACATGCTGTATCTGAGAGTTAGTCGTTGTTCAGGGATGCCGAGCGGAGCGCTCGGTATGACCATCGAACTGTGCGCCAGGTCACGGCGTAGTGTGTACGTCACAAGCGAGTGTGACGAATGTACTTCCCTTATGTGCGGGTTAAACCTTACAAGCTAATGGCGTGCACATTTGTGTCGAGATGGTGTCTTGCGCTTGTGCACCGCAGGAGGTCACAGTGCTTTCACCGTATGGCCTGGATATTATCGAGAGCTGCCTTACTTGCAAAATGCGGGCGGACCAGATTTTCTGCGATCTTCCCGACGCCGCTATCCAAACCTTTGAACAGATTAAGTATGCAACCGCATACCCTAAAGGTGCAATCCTGTTCGTCGAAGGCCAGACGCCGCGAGGCATCTTCGTCCTCTGTAAGGGAAGGGTAAAGCTGTCCATTTGCTCAACCGATGGCAAGACGCTGATTCTCAAGATCGCCGAAGCCGGCGAAGTTCTTGGGCTCAGTGCATCGGTCTGCGGCAAGCCCTACGAACTCACCGCCGAAACCGTTGACCCCTGCCAGGTCAACTTCGTCAAGCGCGAGGATTTCCTTCGCTTCTTGAAGGAGCACGCCGACGCCTGTTTACGCGTTGCCGAGCAACTCAGCGAGAAGTACAACTCTGCGTGCCGTGAAATTCGCTCCCTGGGATTGTCGCACTCGGCCGCGGAAAAGCTGGCCAAACTGCTGCTCGAGTGGACGGCCAAGAACGGCGAAGGCGCCAAGTTAGAGCCTCGGATTAAACTCGCTCTCACCCATGAGGAAATCGCGCAGATGATCGGAACCTCGCGCGAAACCGTTACCCGCCTCTTCGCGGATATGAAGAAGCGGCAAATTGTCCAAGCCAAGGGTTCCACTTTGGTCATCCGGAACAAAACCGCCCTCAAGGCATTGGCTACCGCATAACAAGCATTTAATAGGCACTTAATAAATATTCTTATACAAGGTCCGGCCCCGCGCCGGACCTTTTGTTTTCGGTCGTGTTCCAATCCCGTGATTTCCCGCTCGGCTGAGCCCCAGAACGGAACAACCTGTGGCAGGACTCACTAAGCGGGGTGACTACAATCACTGCGTGGGCCGCCTGTAACAGATAAAAAACTTGCATGGAGATTGCTATGCCGCCCAGTTTCACCCACTGCGCATCCCGCTCAGATCTTCCCTTCCGCGATATGTCGCCTGACGCGATCCTCGGATTCGACGAGATCAAGGAGCAGTCCGTTCTCGGAAAAGGTGCGCTTCTGTTCGCTGAAGGCCGCCCGCCTCGTGGAGTTTTCATCCTTGGCGAAGGCCGCGCCAAACTCTCCATCTGTTCGGAGGGCGGAAAGCGCATCCTGTTGCGCGTGGCTGGCCCTGGCGAAGTCCTTGGGCTGGGCGCTACCTTGAGCGGCGAGGCCTACGAGGTCACCGCGGAACTAATGGACGCCGCAGTGGTGATTTTTGTGAAGCGCAAGGATCTTCTCAAATACCTACGCAACAACCCTCCCATCTGCATGGACGTGGTGCGCCGTCTCAGCGACGACTTGCACGGCGCCTACGAGCGGGTGCGCTCCGTCGGGCTCAACCGCGCACGCAAGCTTCGCGCGGCGCGCAGTGGCCGGATGGCCTGCTAGGGGCTCACACGGAATTCAATCAGCGCCGCCCCTGGGCGGCCTTTTTATTTCCCGACTCGGCAACCGGGCACGCCTAGGCTGCTCCATTCTTCCAGTGCCGATCACCCGGCGTTGCCGGACGCCAAAACCGGTAAGCAGGGGAGAATTTTTGCCCCCTCAGCGGTTTCTAACAGAGAAGCGGACTCCGGAGGTGCGAGGGCCTTTGTGGTATCGCGGCCCAACCAGCACAGGAAGTTGCTTGCAATTCGCTTCCGCGGGATCGATCATTTCAAGCAACTGTTCGGGGCAACCGGTGTTTGTCCCTCCCGAGTGACAGTTTTTAGGTGAACGGAACGGTATGTCCCTGCAGCGCTCCCAGTCGCGCCAAAACGCCCGGTCGCCCCCGATTCGGCACTGAAAAACCATCTTCCATCACCGAGGCGCCTACGCGATGTCCGTCGGGCACGTGATGTAGGTCACGAGAGGTCGTGAGAGCGCTCACTGCCCTAAGTGCGCTGTGGATGCGAAAACCATTATGTCCTGTAAAAAGCGAGCGAGGTGGGTAAGCGCTCGCCGCTTTCAGGAAACTCGACTAGAACGGTACAGGTGAATAGATGAAGAAATTCTTTGCGTTTGCGATCGTTGCCACCATGGCAGTGCCCCTTTTCGCTGCTGATGGCGCTGCGACTTTTAAGACCAAGTGCGCCGGTTGTCACGGTGCTGATGGCCTTAAAGCCATGCCCGCGATGGGTGTTAAGCCGTTGAATTCCCCCGACATTCAAGCAAAGTCCGAAGCTCAGTTGACCACTTCGGTTACTGCCGGCGTGGGAAAAATGCCGGGCTTTGGCGGCAAGCTTTCAGCCGAGGAAATCACCGCTGTAGTCGGCTTTGTAAAGGGCCTGAAGTAACCTGAAGTAAGAAGAGATCCTTGTTAATTGTTGGATTGGGCCGCCCGGGCCAACGTGCCCGGGCAGCTATTTGAGTTGTTCATCATGGATTTGGAGGTGAATAGGCTCGTGAATAAGCAGAAACTGATCTGGGTTATTTTCCTCGTGCTTGCCTGCACTTTATTTTCATACGCAGGGAGCAGCGCCCCCCCAAAACTTACCAACGACGATTGCCTGGGCTGTCATAGCGATGCGTCGATGGTTAACGGCAAGGAAGTGCATGGAGACGCATTTAAGGCGTCAGTTCACGGCTCGATGTTCTCTTGCGTCGATTGCCACACCACCATCAAGACCCTTCCGCACGATTCCGGTCTTGCCAAACCAACTTGCATCACCTGTCACGCCGACGAACAGAAGACATATAACAATGGTGTTCACGGGAAAGCGCTGGCTGCTGGCATTGCAAAAGCTGCAAATTGCGAAAGCTGCCACGGCAATATTCATGAAATCTTACCTGCCAGCGACCCTAAATCCCGTTCCGCCAGAGTTAACATTCCCAAGACGTGCGGCGAATGCCATTCTCAGCCGATCCCCGGCATGGCTGGCAAGCCCGCTGTAGCCTATCAGGAGTCGGTACACGGCAAACTGATGGCTGCGGGAAACGACAAAGCGGCGGTCTGCTCGGATTGCCACGGCAATCATGACATTCGCCCCTCTAACGATCCCAGCTCGCCGGTCTTCCGCGCCAACGTGCCCAAGACCTGTTCTGGGTGCCATGCCAGTCAGGCTGCGATCTTCGCCAACAGCATTCACGGCAAGGATCTAGCCGACGGCAATACCCAGGCCCCGGTCTGCACCAGTTGCCATGGCGTTCATGCCATCAAAGCCACCAACGACAAGTTGTCGGAGGTGTCGGGGAAGAACCAGGGTGACGTCGCTTGCGCACAGTGCCACAACAACGTGAGAATGACTGCGGAGTTTGGCATCCCAGGTGGACGCACCGACAGCTATAACGCCAGCTATCACGGCATGGCGAATGCGGTCGGCTCCACGAAGGTCCCAAGCTGCTCATCCTGCCACGGTACTCACAACATCCTACCGTCGTCGGACCCTGCATCCACCATCAACTCGGCCAATCTGGTCAAGACCTGCGGACAGTGCCATACCGGCGCGGGCGCCAACTTCATCAAAGGCAAGATGCACGAAGATGCTGGAGCGGTCGCCAAAGCCGACTTCGGCACCAAGGTGAACGATTGGGTTCGCAATGTCTACATCCTGATGATCATTTCGGTCATCGGTTTCATGGTGCTGCACAACCTGATGATCTTTGTCCGCAAACTGATCGATCGCGGCAAGGGTCGCGTCCATCACGCCAGCGGTCCTCGCGTGGTTGTGCGCTTGACCAAGAACCAGCGCATTCAGCACGCTTTTCTGTTGGTCTCGTTCATCACCCTGGTGATCACCGGATTCGCACTCAAGTTCCCGGATAGCGCCACCCGCTTCATCTTCTTCAATGAGCTGGGCCGCAGCTATGTTCACCGTTTTGCCGGCACAGTATTGGTAGCAGTCGGCTTTTACCACATCTTCTACGTCGCATTCTTTGCCGAGGGACGCAGCTTCATTATGGCCATGCTGCCCGAGTTGAAGGACGCGACGGACATGGTGGATGTGGCTGCCTACTACCTCGGGTTCTCCCACAAGAAGCCGCAGTTCAAGCGCTTCAACTACGCCGAGAAGATGGAATACTGGGCGTTGGTCTGGGGCACGTTTGTCATGGCTCTCACCGGTCTGGCGGCTTGGTTCAAGGTGATTTCTTCCGACGCGGTTCCGCGCTGGGTGATCGAGGTGGGCCTTACGATTCACTTCTACGAGGCGATTCTGGCCACGTTGGCTATCATCGTCTGGCACTTCTATCAGGTCATCATCGACCCCGACACCTACCCGCTGAACTTTGCGTTCATCGATGGCAAGATGTCGGTTGAGCATTACCAGGAAGAACACGGACTCGATTCCGCGACCCTGTCGCAGTACGCAGGCGTTGCCGGAGACGAAGCCAAAACCCATCATCACGTAGTCACCAAGTAGTAGGTATTGGGCGGCAGCAGACCAGACCAGCGGTTTGCTGCCGCTTCCGCCGTACACTTCTACGAAGCGACCCTGGCCACGCTAGCGATTTTGGTGGGCAGTTCCGTATAGCTATCATCGATCCGGAAATGCATTTCATGACTGGGCCCGGTAGAACGGGAAGATGACGCTGCGGCAGTATGATTGAGGCAAACGAAGCGTACGTGGAATCCTCTGAAATCTGGTGACCAAAAGGGTGCTGGTCAGGTACACTGAACTCACGCAAAAAATGCATGGCGTGGCCGGGCTTGTGATGGATTTCGATTGGGCTTTTCGGCAGGCGCTAGATGAAACTGCACAGCGTGCTCGACGCGGCTGATCCCGGGGGGATTGGCATGACGTGATCGTACTAATCTGAATACATAAGATGATGCCCATCCCGGCAACAATCGCCAGTGAATATCTCGGCAAGCGGGCAATGGAAAGAGTACATGTTGAAAGGACAAATTGCGTGGTCATAATGAGTAAACATGCCTGGCGGGCAAAACAGACGCCAATGGAGCCAGCCCCACCAAGACAGTCCCTGCCTCTCCGCGGCTTTCCAGCTTGGTTCCCGGGATTGATTTTGACTCTAGCCGTGCTGCTGTGCTCGGCCTCTGCCTGGGCGGCCAGCGATAGCGAAACCTGTTTGGCATGCCACGGTAATAAGGGCATGTCGACCAAGCACGGAGCGAAGGTCGTTTCGCTGTTCGTCGATGGCAAAAGGTTTTCGCCTTCGGTTCATAGCGGCGTAGGCTGCACCGGTTGCCATTCCGATCTCGATGTCAAGAACCTTCCGCACGGCAAGCCGGCGAAGGTCACCTGCGGAAACTGCCACACGCAAGAGCAGGAGCTGTACGCCAAGTCCTTGCACGGCAAAGCGGCTTCGCGCGGCGACCAATTGGCCCCGCATTGCGTGGACTGTCACGGAAACCACGATATCTTGCCGGTCAAGGATAAGAAATCCGCGGTAGCTCCGCTGAGCATTCCCTTTCTCTGCGGCAAGTGCCATCAAGAAGGCACGGCTGTGGCAAAGCGCCAGGATATCGGCCAGCACAATATCCTTGAAAATTACACCGAGAGTATTCACGGTGAGGCCCTGTTGAAGAAGGGGCTGTCAGTGGCAGCCAACTGCGCCTCCTGCCATACCGCGCACAGCATTCTTCCGCACACCGACCCCAATTCGTCGATCGCGCGGCGCAACATCGCGGCGACGTGCACCAAGTGCCATTCGCAGATTGAAGCCGTGCACCGGAAGACGATCCGCGGCGAACTGTGGGAGAAAGAAGCAAACGTGCTCCCCGCCTGCGTGGATTGCCACCAGCCGCACAAGGTACGCCAGGTCTTTTACGACTTTGGCATGGCCAACGCGGACTGCATGCGTTGCCACTCCAATCCGAACCTCAAGGCCAAGGATGGCCGCACGATGCTGGTGAACGACATCGAGGTCGCCGGATCGCGTCATGCCAAGATCGCCTGCAGTCAGTGCCACTCCGAGGTGAATGTTTCGCACGTACGGCCCTGCGAGACGATCACGCACAAGGTCGAATGCTCGAAGTGCCATGAAGCCGTGGGCGAGGATTTCGGACGCAGTATCCATGGGCAGCTCACCGCCAAGAACGATGCCAACGCGCCGGGTTGCAAAGACTGTCACGGCACGCACGGTATCCTGGGAAAAGTGGACCCGAGATCGACAACGTTCCCGACCAATATTCCAGGCCTTTGCAGCAAGTGTCACTCTGAAGGCAAGAAAGCTGCGCTGCGTTACACCGGAACCCAGCACAATATCATCACCAATTACACCGAAAGCATTCACGGCAAGGGTCTGTTGGAGAGCGGGTTGACGGTGACGGCGACCTGCACCAGTTGCCACACCGCGCACCGCATCCTGCCGGCGAAGGATCCAACCTCGACGGTCAATCCGGCAAACGTCCCGACCACCTGCGGCAAGTGCCATATCGGCATTGAAGCGCAGTTTGTCAACAGCGTCCACTCGCCCACCGTCACCAGCACGACCAAGGAACTGCCGGTGTGCAGTACCTGCCACACCGCGCACACCATTCGGCGCACGGATGAAGCCGGCTTCGAACTAGGCATCATGAACACCTGCGGCCGCTGCCATGCCGAAGTTGCCAAGACCTACTTCGATACCTACCATGGCAAGGTTTCGCGCCTTGGCTACACCAAAGCGGCAAAGTGCTACGACTGCCACGGCTCGCATGACATCGCGAACGTGAATGATCCGCGTTCGCACCTGAGCCGTGCCAATGTAGTTCAAACGTGCCGCAAGTGCCATGCCAGCGCGACGCGCCGTTTCGCCGGCTATCTCACCCATGCGACTCACCATGACCCCAAGAAGTACCCCATCCTGTTCTTTGCATTCTGGGCAATGACCGGACTGCTGGTTGGTACGTTCCTCGTCGGGGGCATTCACACTATATTGTGGCTGCCGCGCGCCTTCCAGATGCGCCGCGAACTCAAGGAGGCTGAAGCCAGGGAAGAGGCTGCCCTTCTTGCCGAAGCCGAAGCCGAAGGGGAACCGCCCAGTCCGCCTTCCGAGAAGAGGTAAGAGTAATGATGTTGAGCCAAAATCAGGAGAGTGCAAGGTGACCCCAAGTATCGATCGATCCTCCCCAACCGCGCATGAGGGGGAGCATCATCCGGTCGGATTAGAATTCGTGCGCTTCGTCCCGCTGGAGCGAGGTATTCACGCGACTATGGTCGTCTCCTTCCTCAGCCTGGCGCTGACAGGGATGACGCTCAAGTTTTCCTATACCCCGTGGGCGCGCGCGATATCGCACCTGCTGGGAGGATTTGAAACTGCCGGCAACATCCATCGTTTCGCCGCCCTGGTCATGTTCAGTATTTTCGTGACCCATCTGGTGTCGTTGCGGAATCTGAAGAATCGTGAGTACGGCGGCAGTTGGCTCGCTCTAGTCCTCGGCCCGAACAGCATGGTACCGATGTTGAAGGATGGCAAGGAGTTCGTCGCGACCATCAAGTGGTTCCTCGGGAAAGGTCAGCGTCCGCAATACGGGCGCTGGACCTACTGGGAGAAATTCGACTACTTCGCCGTGTTCTGGGGCATCTTCATCATCGGCTCCACCGGTCTTACGCTGTGGTTCCCGATCTTGTTTACCCGGATTTTGCCGGGATGGTTCATCAACTTGGCCACCATCATTCACAGCGACGAAGCTCTGCTGGCCACCGGCTTCATCTTTACCGTGCACTTCTTCAATACCCACCTGCGTCCGGAGAAGTTTCCGATGGACGTTGTTGTGTTCACCGGGCAGATGCCGCTGGCGGAGTTGAAACGCGACAAACCGTTGGAGTATGAACTGTTGCATAGCAAAGGGGAGATCAAACGCCATTTGGCGGAGGCTCATCCGGAGATTGTCGTGAAGGCGATTCGGGTGTTTGCCTGGGTTGCGCTGAGCATCGGCTTCAGCATCGTCGTCGGCATCATTTACGCTATGATCTTTGCGTACCGCTAGAATGGTCTCTGGGATCATGTGCCCCGGGCTATCGCTACGGAGAGTGACTCTGAAATCTGGTGACCAAAAGGGTGCTGGTCGGGTACACTGATCGCACGAAAATATACATGGCGCGGCCGGCCTCGTGATGGGTTTCGATTCTATGAGGCGATTTTTGGGCTACGTTGGCTATCATGGTCTGGCACTTCTATCAGGTTATTCTCGACCCGACGCCTATCCGCTGAACGTTTGCGTTCCGCGATGGTGCCGGTTGAGTATGATCGGGAAGAACACGGGCTCGATTCCGCAACCCTGCCGCGGTACGCAGGCGCCGCGGAAGACGAAGTCAAAACCCATCACGTAGATACCATGTAGTAGGTACGGGCGGCAGCAGAGCAGACCAGCGGTCTGCTGCCGTTCCCGCTCTCCTCCCCCATCTGCAATTCAGGACGGAGCGCGCCGCACTACAATACAGTTGCAGGAGATTCGAATGACCGATTCCGGGCCCAACACGCCCAACTCCCCGCACGGCGGGGGGTTCTCCTACAGGTCGTTGGTGCGTAACTACATCAGCCTTTCTGGACTGGCGTTGGCCGCCATCGCACTGGCCAACATCATCGTCCTTTTCATCATTGACACCACCTCCGCCCAGCCCAGCCCATACACCGGGATTCTCGCCTATATGGTGCTTCCCGCCTTCCTGGCACTGGGGCTTGCCATTACGGTCTTCGGCATTTTTCGCGAGCGTCATCGCCGTCTCATGGCGGTCGACGGCTCTGCTTTGCTGCCCAGGATCGACCTGAACCAACCCCAACAACGCCGCCGGCTCGCCGTCTTCGTGAGCATCGTCGTTGTCTTCGTCATGCTCAGTGCCATTGGCAGTTATCGCGCCTATGAGTTCACCGACTCGACGACCTTCTGCGGCGAACTCTGCCATACCGTGATGCATCCTGAGTCGGTCGCCCACGATCACTCGGCGCACGCACGTGTTACTTGCGTGGAGTGCCACGTCGGCTCCGGTGCAAGCTGGTATGTGAAGTCGAAGATGTCCGGCTTGCGCCAGGTTATCAAGACGATCTCCAATACCTACCCGCGCCCGATCGAGACTCCGGTTGCCAACCTTCGCCCGGCCTCGCAGACCTGCGAGCAGTGCCACTGGCCGCGCCGTTTCTGGGGAGCGCAGCTCAAGGTCTTCAACCACTTCGCTTCCGACGAAGCCAATACGCCCCGTCAGATCCGGTTGCTCATCAAGACCGGTGGCGGCGATCCGAATCTAGGCAGCGAGGCCGCCGGAATTCACTGGCACATGAATATTGCGAACAAAATCGAGTACAAGAGCGATCCCAAGCGCCAGAACATCTCCTGGGTCCGCAGGACCGATCGCAATGGCAACGTCACCGAGTACACCGCTACCGGAGTTGATGCTGCCGCGGTCGCCAAACTCGAGCAGCGCCGCATGGACTGCGTCGACTGCCACAATCGCCCGACGCACGTCTATACCCCGCCGGATCGCGCCGTCGATCAGGCCTTGGGCGCCAGCCGCATCAGCACCGCACTGCCGTTTGCCAAGCAGCAGAGCGTGCAGATTCTGACCGCTGAGTACAAGACCAGCGAGCAGGCCCAGGAAGCCATCGCCCAGAAGATTCCGGCCTTCTACCAGGAGAAGTATCCGCAGGTGGCCAAGGCCCACGCAGGCGATATCCAGAACATGGTGCTGGAACTGCAGCGCATCTTCCGCGAAAACATCTTCCCGGAGATGCACGTGGATTGGCGCACTCACCCGGATAACGTCGGCCACTATTACTTCAACGGCTGCTTCCGCTGCCATGACGGCAACCACACCAGCAAGGATGGCAAAGTCATCTCCAAGGAATGCAATTCCTGCCACACCGTGCTGAGTGAGGAAGAGGGCGTGCTGCCCGCCGCCGTTGTGAACACCGCTATGACGTTCAAGCACCCCATCGATCTGGGTGACATGACCGCCGTCAACTGCTCCGACTGCCACAACGGTGGCGTTGGACCGTAAGCTGAACCAAGACACGGCGGCCCCGGTGGATACTCGCCGCCGGGGCCACTGCTTTTGACGAACCGCAAACCGTCTCCGCAGGATAGCTATGTGAATGTGATGTACATCACAGCAGCGTTGTGATATAAATCATGGCTAGTCGGTTATCCATCGTCGTATCTTTAGTTTGCGGTTCGAAGTCCGGATCGTTTGTTTAGGAGATCTCATGAGCGCCAGCCCTCATACCGGAGGCGGCAAGTATCAGCCCCGCCTTGTTTTCTGGGAAGTCACCAAAGGTTGTAATCTTCGTTGCGTGCATTGCCGTGCTACCGCCACCGAATTAGCCTCCCCCTCCGACCTGCCCACTGCCCAAGCCCTGAACATCATCGATCAGATTGCCGAATTCGCCAATCCCATCCTTGTGCTTTCCGGCGGCGAGCCGCTCTATCGCCCAGACATCTTCCAACTGGCCAAATATGCCACGGACAAGGGTCTGCGCGTGGCTCTGGCTACCAACGGTACCTTGGTCACCAAGGAAGTCGCGCAGAAGATTGTTGACGCCGGAGTGAAGCGCGTCTCGATCTCCCTGGACGGTGCCAATGCCGACACCCACGACACCTTCCGCGGAATCCCCGGAGCCTTCGATGCGGCCATCTACGGCTTCAAGAATCTGAAAGAGCTCGGCATGCCGGTGCAGATCAATATGTGCATCGCCAAGCACAACGCCGTCGAGCTGCCCAAGGTGCTGGAACTGGTGCGCGGCCTCGGAGCTGACGCCCTCCACACTTTCCTGTTGGTTCCCGTCGGCTGCGGCGTCGACATCGCCGAGTCGCAGATGGTGGACGTTGTGGAGTACGAGCGCATTCTCAACTGGTTCTACGATCAGGCTTCTGCCGGCGACATCGAACTCAAGGCTACTTGCGCCCCTCACTACTTCCGAGTCGTGCGCCAGCGCCGCACCGCCGAGAGCAAGGGACAGATCGCACCTCCCGCCGGGGTCAAGGTTGTTGAGGTTGAAGCCAACAAGCCCGCCATTGGCGCCACCGAAATGACCATGCCCGGCTCCACCGGAATTGCCTTTAAGAGCAACTATGAGAAGTTTGGCAAGAGCGGACTCCGCCACGACGGCATGCCTCACCCGCACGGCCATCCCGGCGGAGACCCGAACGCCATGAACGCCATGACCAAGGGCTGCCTCGCCGGAACCGGTGTCTGCTTTATCTCCTTCGACGGCGAGGTTTTCCCCTGCGGATACCTGCCCGCAATCGCCGGAGATCTCAAGAAGCAGTCATTCGCGGAGATCTGGAACGATTCGAAGGTCTTCGCCGACCTGCGTGACGTAGACAAACTGGAAGGCAAGTGTGGCTGTTGCGAGTTCCGTAACGTCTGCATGGGTTGCCGCGCCCGCGCCTACGCCGTGGACGGCAACTACATGGCCGCCGAGCCGTTCTGTGTCTATGAGCCCAAGGCGATGATGACAAAGGAATAACCGCACTCTATCTCGATTAACAGAAACGGCGCGGGCCATCCGCGCCGTTTCTGTTTGTCGTGCAGTTTGCGGCGCTTCGCCTTTGGGCTCGATTCCGTGGGCCCAATAAAAAAGCGCGCCCACGGAGAGGCGCGCTCGAATTCCTATCGCAAGCTTTGCTTACTTCTGCGGCTTCTCAAAGACCTTCGCATCCAGTTCGGCGTTCACTTTCATTTCGAAGAGGATCATCAATGTCTGTTCCTCTGCGTTGCTGAACGATTCGCTCTTTACAGGGTATTGCAGCCCGTCGAAGTCCTTCCACATCGAGTACTTCATGGTTAGGGTTTCTGGGCCGGACTCTCCTGCCTCGGAATGCTGCTCCTGCAGCAGCGTTCCATCCGCGCCGATCCACCAGCGCACCGGTACACCGTCGGCGTTCACGTCCACGATGGTAGCCTCGGTGCTGCCCAGCTTTTCTTTGCCGCTCGCGGTAAATGTGTAGGTTGGGTCGTTGACGTGTTGCAGCACGTTCAGGAAATTGCGCTTCAACGCCGCGATCACAGGACCGCGCTGACTCGCCGAGAGATCCGTCAGCCCCTTCTTCATGACCAGGAACGCGCTCTCTGGAGTCACCACCTGCAGCACCTCTCCCTGCGGCATGCTGATCTTCTGAGCCTGCTTGTCGGGATAGGCGGTGCTCTGGTCGATCTTCAACTCCACGCCGTGCTGCTTCATCGTAAACCACTGGTGCAGCGTCTTCACCGCATCCACCTTGGCCGCTCCGCCCATTGCTTCCGTCAGCTTTGCCACGGCGGCTTTGCCTTCGGTATTACTTCCGGTGTCGCTTCCGGCCGGGCGAGCCGCGCCGGCCTTGGCATGCGGATCAGGAATCGTGATATCGACCGGCGTGACCGGACCGAGCGCTGCAAGTTGCTTTTCAAATTCGCTGGCGTTACCCACCACCAGCACCTTCAAGTCTTCCTTGTGAATGTACTGGTTGGCCACGCGCGACACGTCGGCCGAGGTTACCTTCTCCACGCCCGCGCGATATTGTTCGAGGAAGTCGCTGGGGTAGCCGTAGAACTCGTAAGTCTCCTGCTCGCGCAGAACCTTTGCCGGGGTATCGAAGTTGAAGATGAAGGAATTCAGGATCGCGTCCTTCGCGCGCTTCATCTCCAACTCGGTTGGCGCGTCTTTCTTCAGCAAGTCCACCTGCTCCCAGAGTCCCTTGATCGCCTCGGTGGTGGTCTCGGTCTTGGTTCCGATCTCCAAGATGGTCAGCCCCGGATGATCCCAATTGCTGCCCACTCCGCCGCCGACCGCATAGGCCAGGCCCGCCTTGGTGCGCAGGTTGATGAACAGCCGGGACGAAAATCCGCCGCCGAAAATTTCGTTCATCACCTGCAGCGCAAAGTAGTCCGGGTTCTTGCGCTCGATTCCCATGCCGATCATGCGGATCTCGCTCTGGTTCACGTCATTCTTGTCGACCAGGTAGATGCCGGGCTTTTCCGGCGTAATCGCGATCTTCGGTTCGGCAACCTTTTCGCCCTTCGGCCAGTCGCCAAAGGCCTTGCGCAGCGTCGCCTCCATCTCGTTCGAGTCGAAGTCGCCCACCACCCCGAAGATCATATTGTTCGGAGTCGTGTGCTGCTGGTGCCATTGCAGCAGGTCTTCGCGCGTCACCGCCGCCACCGTTGCGTACTCGGGAACCCGCGCGTAGACGCTCTCTTTGCCATAGCCCAGAATGTCGGTCTGCATCTGGGCGATGTCCTCGCTCTCATCGTTGCGGCGTGAGATGCCGCTGTCCATCTGCTTCTTGGCCAGTGCCAGCTTCTCTTCCCGGAAGGCGGGGTGGCGCATCAAGTCCACGTAAATTCTCAGCACGTCCTGGAAGTCGGCCTTCAGGCAGTTAAAGCTGATCGTGGTGTCCGCGTCGCCGCCTCCGGTTTCCACCTTGGCTGCGAGCGCCTCCAAGTAATCATCCAATTGATCGCCGGACAGTTTCTCCGTTCCGCCGATGCGCCACGTTTCGCCGTATAACTCGACCAGTCCTGTCTTATCCGCTGGTTCCGAGTCCGAGCCGCCGCGAATCATCGCCGAGCCCGAGATCAGGGGCAGTTCGTGATTCTCGGTCAAAAACACGATCATGCCATTTGGTAGTTCCACCCGCTTGGGTTGCTGCGGCTTGAACGGAGGCAGCGTGGGAATCGCGATCTGCTTCCAGTTGGTTGCAACTCCGCCTCTGGTGGCCGGAACTGCTTTTGGCGCGCCTCGCTGCGCCTGCATGGAAGCCGGCGAAGTCAGCAACAAGGCGGCGCTCATCGCCGTCATCAGAAATTTCGTCTTCATCGCTGTGCCCCCTTCGCCGCGCTGCTGGTTTCCAGGATTCCAATCGTGCGATTGGTCTCCCGGAACACTTCATTCGCCACGCGCTTCACGTCCTCGTTGGTCACCGCGTCGATCTTATCGATCCGGCGGAACAATTCGCGCCAGTCGCCATATTTCAATTGGTTCTCGGCGAGATTGATCGCCAATCCCTGGTTGTTGGCCAAGCTGCGCAGCAGGGTTGCTTTCGAGCGAGTCTTCACCATCTTCAATTCGTCCTCGCTCACTCCATCGGTCTTCAGTTTTTCAATGGCTTCGTGGATCGCGCCGCCCATTTCGGCTGCGCTGTGTCCCTGCGAGGGCACGGCATAGAACGCGTAAAGGTTGCGGTACTTTTCTCCGGGGAATCCGCTGAAGCCCTCGGCGGCCACCGCGATTTTCTGGTCGCGCACCAGCGAGCGGTACAGCCGCGAGGTGCGTCCCTCGCTCATCACAGAGCTGATGACCGAATACACAACGTCGTCTTTGTCGCGGTAATTCGGTTTCTGGTAGCCCTCAATGTAGAAGGGCTGCGAGGCATCGTGCAGCACCACGGTGCGCTCGGAAGTCTGCTTGGTCTGCGTGGTTTCGTACTCTTCCGGCTTGGGCCCGGAAGGAATCCGTCCGAAATATTTTTCCACCACCGCGAACGTCTTCTCCGCGTTCAGGTCGCCCACCACGGCTACGGCCATGTTACTCGGCACGTAGTAGGTCTTAAAAAAGTTTGCCGCATCGCTTGCGGAGAAGTGCCTCAGATCGCTGGTGTATCCAATGCCGGGACGATGGTACGGGCTGCCATCGTAGGCAACCGAGAGAAACTGCTCCACCAGTCGGCCCGTTGGCGATGAGTCGGTGCGCATACGCCGCTCCTCCATGACCACGTCGCGCTCCTTGTAGAACTCGCGCATTACCGGATGCAGGAAGCGTGCCGACTCCAGATAGGCCCAGAGTTCCAGCCGGTTGGCTGGGAAGGAATAGAAGTATTGGGTGTTGTCCAGCCCCGTCGAAGCGTTCAGTCCCACGCCGCCATTGCGCTCGACGATCTCGCCGAACTCGTTCTTCACCACATACTCGTCGGCTTCTTGGCGAGCCTTTTCCCATGCCGCCTTCAACTTCGCAATCTGGGTCTCATCGCGCTTCACGGTGCGGTTATTTTCGCTGTCATACTGGGCGTTGGCTGTTTCCACCTTCGCCAGAGCTGCTTTCTCCGCACGGTAATTCGTGGTGCCAATCTCGTCGGTGCCTTTGAAGGCCATGTGTTCCATCATGTGCGCCAGCCCGGTCTTGCCCTCGGGATCCTGCGCATCGCCAGCATCCACCACCGTGAAGAAAGAGAAGACGGGCGCTTGCGGTCGGCTTAAGAACAGAACCGTAAGTCCATTGGGAAGGGTTTTAACTTGGACTCGTTTCTCAAATGACGCTAAATCCTGCGCCAGTGCGGTCTGCAGAGCGCAGAACAACACCAGCAGAGGAAGGTAGGCTTTCAGCCGTCTCATCATGCCTCCGCGGAAGCCTTGGAAGCCTCCGAACTTCCGAGTTTACAGCCCCGTGACGGAGACTGTCGAACGCGAGCCGGGCACAATTCAGCGCTTACACCCCCGCACTTACACCTCGAAGAGCCGGTAAGGCGTAGAGACTCCAGTCGCCCTCAGGATCGGCAGTGCAACATTGTGTACAGGAATACCGGCTGTTGTCTTGCCGTCGGGTGAGCCATGGTGTGCGTGGCCGTGCAGCACCAGGTTTGCGCCGTGCCGGTCCACCACCTCGGCCAGCCGCGAATTTCCGAGGAAGGGATAGATCTCCGGCGGTTCGCCCTTCACCGTATCGCCAATGGGAGAGTAGTGCACGACCACGACGCGGCGTTCGGTGCGCAGTTGCGCCATGGCGCGCTCCAGCTTCAACGCCTCGTCGATTGAGGTCTGCACGAAGGCCTTCACCTCGGGCTCGCCGAAGGCGGTGAGCATGCCGCGCCCAAAGCCTCCGAGAAATCCTTTGGTCCCGGCAAAGCCCACGCCATCGCGCTCGTAACCGCTGCCATCCAGCACCTTGATTCCTTCGGCCGACATCAGTTTCATCAACTCGTTTTGCTGTCCACTCTCAAAGTCATGATTGCCCAGCACGGCGACGATGGGAATGCGCAGCCGCACCAGCATGGTCAGCAGGGAATCCATCTCGGCCACTTGTCCGTAGTTGGTGAGGTCACCGGCGAGCACCAGCACGTCGGCGTCGTCGCGCACGCGCAACATCTGCTCGCGAATCTTGTCATAATTCTGCGGAGTGTAGTGGAGATCCGCAACTGCCGCAATTCTCATTCAGCTTCCTCGTTGGTGTGTTGTGTTGCTCTGTCTTTGCAACGATGAGTGCGGGCGCACATTAGCTCCCACCCCGCCCTCGATTCCTTGCGCTCCGCATCTCCTCATTCAGATTCGCCATCCCCCACTCCGTGGTGTCAATGGCGAACATCATCTCGTCGATCAGGCTGCCACGGAAAACGGCGTGCGGGTTGGGATGATCGAGTTCATTGCGCAGCCGGGATAACAGCTCATTCCACAGCGTGCGCGGCACAAACTCCGAATGCGCGGGATAGACGTACTGATAGAGGACGAGCGCCCACAGCAGCACTATCCAATGTTCGCCGATCAAATACAGAATGCGGTTCCAGTCCAGCTTTCCGCCGGTCCCATGGATTACATGCACAATGTCGGCGCCGTCAAAGCGTTCGCGGCGAGTGACGAACAACTTGGATGCGATCAACTCCTCGGCCGCCAGAACCTTCACCGGAAGTCCCAGCACCTCGGCGTTGATGGCGCGGTCGATCCACTCACGCTCCACCGTAATCACTGCGTTGCTCATGCCGGTGATGAGATCCACGTAAAACTCCGCACGCCGCACTTTGCAGAGCCACACCGGGTCGCAGACTTCGGTCCGAAAATCTTCGGCAGCCAGCAGATCGAGTGCGAGGAGCACATCGTCATGAACGAGAAAAAGGTCGAGATCCTTTGTGTCACGCCAGATTCCGGTGTGCTGATGCAGCGCGAACGCTCCGCTCACCGCAAATGGGATACGCCGCGCAGTGAAGAGGCCGAGTACCTCAACGAACAGAGCTCGCTGCGCAGGCGCAAACACCGGGTGTGTCGAGCTGCTGATCGGCAGCGCTCTTTCATCGGCCTCAGGCATCATGCGGTTGGATGATTGTCAGCGCCAGTGTGTTGCGGTTATGGTTTCAGTAAAGTCCGGGCTCGCCGTTGGGGCGGGTCTTCCAGCGCCGGTGTACCCAGAGCCACTGATCGGGATGGGCGCGCACCGCTTGCTCGATGGCCGCGGTGTAGTTCTGGGTGTTGGCCGCCGCGTCGGCGTCATCGTCTTCGGTGCTGACGGTGGGAATCGCCGGTTCAAAGCGGATGCGGTACTTGCCCAGGGCCGCATCCCAGATGGTGAACGCCGGAAGCACGGCGGCGCCGGTGTGCTTGGCGAGCCGGGCGATTCCGCCCGCGGTGCAGGCCGTCAGGCCAAAGTAGTTTACGAAGACTCCCTGCGGCGGAGTCATGTTGGTGTCCATCAGAGCCCCGACGGTCTCGCCGCGCTTCATCGCGGCCAGCAGCCCGCGCGCGTACTCATCCTTGGCGAAAGTCTTGTTGCCGTGCATTGTGCGCAGACGCCGGACCCATCCATTGAGCAGGGGATTGTCGAGGTCGCGGACGATGATATTCAGCCAGTGGCCGTGCAGGGAGTGGACAAACGATCCGATCTCCCACCCGCCCAGATGTGCGGTCATGAAGAGCACGCCCTTGCCCCGGTCTCGCGCCGCGAGATAGTTCTCCAGCCCGTCGTAGACGGCGATGCGATCGACGTTTTGCAAGGTGTAGTCGGGAAACTTTGGAATCTCGGCGAGCAATCGTCCCAGCGAGAGATACACGCCCTTCAGAATGCGCTCACGCTCGGCAACAGATTTCTCCGGCAATGCCAACTCGAGGTTGCGCATGCCGACCCGTCGCAACCGCGGGTGGCACCAGTAAAACGCAATGGCAATACCACACGCAACACCGCGAGCCACCGGACGCGGCAACCAACGCAGCGTCTGTGCAATCAGCCAGACAGGAAGATACTCCAACCAAAAACGCATGAGCGAACTTTGACCGTATCAAATCGCAAGTTGCAGGGTCAACCATTAGACGTGAGTTGCGGGCGAAGGATTACACGGAGAGGAGTGTCAGGCTTCAAAGTTTCAAGGTTTCGGAGGTTGCCATGTTGTCTTCGAGCGTCGAGAAGTGCGGCGCGAAGGCAGGGCAGCCGGCTCCAAGATACTCACTCAACACAGTTGATCTGCAAAATCCTAATGGTATTGCTATTGTCAATGGCGCCGAACCACACGTCGGAATCACGTCCAATCCAGAATCCCTCATCGTTATAGAACACTTCTTCGAGTTTCTACTTCAGAATGACGGATCGGATATGGGGAGTCACTACTCGGCCATACTCTGCCTTGGGGCTCGCTGAGCAAAACTACTGGGGCTCAGCAGCACTATCAAGGCCAGTCAGGTTGATTCGCCAGCGCTGAGCCTTCCTCAATCGTTCGTCACTCATGCCGCCTCGGTCTTTATCGGCGCGATCTTCCGGCGAGGTTTTCGCGAGGCATGCCATAGATCGTAGTTCATCTGAAGCTTCAACCAGAGCTCCGGGCTGGTGCCGAAAGCCTCGGCCAGACGCAGAGCCATCTCCGCGGAAACTCCGGCTTTGCCATTGATGAGCCGGGAGAGCGTGACGCGGGAGACCCCCAAATGTCCGGCGGCTGCGGAGACGGAGAGCGAGCCGATGCGCTCCTTCACGAGTTCGCCGGGATGTGCTGGATTAAACATAGGCATAGACACCTCTAGTGGTAATCCTGATAGTCAACCAGAATGGCATCCCCATCCTCGAAGGTGAAGGTCAATCGCCAGTTTCCGTTTACGGTCACGGCCCAATGATCTTTGAACTTGCCCGATAGCTTATGCAGGTGCCATCCGGGAAAGCTCATTTCTTCAGGACGGGAACTTGCGTCGAGGAGCGAAAGCTGAAGCCGGAGTTTCTTCGCGTGGGCTGGCTGAATGCCAGCCTTGGAACCTGTTCGAATGAACCGCTCGATCCCGGCGTGCCGGAAGCTCCTGATCATGCGTAAACTGTAACGCCTCACGCTCCAACTTGCAAACATTATCATCCGGAAACGTAACGCGGCGAGTAAAGAGCGAGGGCAGCTACGTCCGGACGCAAAGAAAGCTGGGGGGCGGGCTTTCACTTCACCACGTGTAGTGCACCGTGTAAGTCACCGTCTGCGCCCCGTCCGGAGGAATGCTGACCGGAAACTCAATCGTGTTACTGTCCCGCTTGTTAAATGGAGCGGACTTCGAGGAAATGTCCCAGGTAGCGCTGCGATACAGATGTTCGAGGATCACGACGTCCACCGCTTCCTTGCGATGGTTCTTCACCGTGATCTCAAACGATTCGTCGGCCCACATGTGTGCGTTTTCCACCCTAAAATCAGTGCGCCGGCGTTCCCCGGAAAGGTCGAAGGCGTTTCCGGTGTAGATGTGCAAAGTCTCGCCGCGTGGAGTGTGGTCAATCGTATTTTCGCCGATGAATTCGAGCTGACCGCCTTCGTCCTGCCGGTAAAAACGCATCCGCCCTTTGGGCATAGCCATGCCGAGGCCGTTTTGCTCGCTGTTCACGATCTCCCGCATTACCCACACCTTCGACTGTGAGTTGGCGCCGAAATCGCGTTGCTGCATAAAGTACTCCGGCTGGAATTGCTGTCCTGTTTGCGGATTCCACGAAAACCCCGCATAGACGTACACGCGCTTACTCGGCACCCGGCTCTTGTGCACAAATTCAACCTGCTTCGTCTCGCCGTCACTCAGCGTCGTGGGGCGTTCGAGTGTGTATAGGTGGTACTCATCGAAGGCCTTTTCGGTAACCGGAGGCTGGCCGGCTGTGCCCATTGCGGCGGCGCGAGCTACGCCACCTCCCACGCCACCTCCCATGCCCCGCTGCTGCACTTTATTAACATCCCCGGCCATGAGCTTGATGCGTGCATTCTCGAACGTCTTACCGCTGCGGTTGGCGAGCGTGACCCAGCCGTTAAGATCGAGTGCATCCCCATTGACCGGCGCGATCACGTTGTAGTCCGCCTCCCAGTTCATTCCGCCGCTGACATAGCTGAGTTCGCACGTAGTGCTGCCAGCACTGTCACTTTCGAGCAGCCAATTAATCTGCGGATGCAGGTCGCGCTCATCTGACGGGACAGGGAAGCGCGGTATTCCCGGCAAGGAGAACTGCAACTTGCCGTTTACCTCAATCAGCGGCTGTTCGTTGCCTTGGGCGAGCGACGCTTGCCCATAAGCTGCTTGACCGGAGTATTGGCCCTGATAGGAGCCAGAACCCGCGCGAATGACCTTCCCCTGAACGGTCTTGTACTCGCTAATCAGAGGAATCTGGAAGTCGATCGTCTGTCCCTCAAACATCGTAAGCATCTGCTGCTGCGAAACAGGCGGGCGGAAGCTCTGCTCCAGGATGCGCGGCGTGCGCTTGCCGGAGCAGTCGCGCAACATCACCGAGGCGGGTTCCAGTTGCGCGGTAACTCCGCTGAAGTGAATGCTGTTGGCGCCCGCCTTCAACTCCAACGGAATGTGATCGCGAATGACCGCGAAGTCCTGGTTGTAGATGGTGAGTGCGGGGCCGTCAGTACTTGATTGAGCCTGTGGCTGAGCGGCGATTGGAGTGGTGACAGCAAGCAACAGCGGGAGCCAGCGCTTCATCGTTCTCTCCTCTACTCAAGCAGATGCTGAGCTAGAGCTGAACACACTGAACAGACCTATTGTACTTAGCTTTTTTTCAACTCGCCAAGCGAGTGCCGGTTCCACCCCTTGCGCCGAGTCTTCGGCGCAAGGGTGGAATGCGAAGATTACTTGCCTGCGTACTTCACCAGCGTGTCGCGCCAGATCTCCGCTTCCTTCGGCGATGGGATATTACCGAGCAGGATGGTCCGGAAGGGAACCATCTTTCCATAGAAGTCGCGGGTGTCATCCCGGTGCTGGGTGAGGACGGCGCCGTTGAGCGAGATTCCAGCAAAGAGGCCGCGGGCGCGGGAGTAAGTAAGTACCTCGGCGCGCAGTTTCCAATCGGTTGATGCGTCGGCGTGGCGGCCCACCGGACCGGCGGCGACGCTGGCGTCGGCGCCCAGTTTGACCTTGCTTCGCAGCAGGTCGTTCATGCCGCGATCGTTCATGATGAGCATCACAATGTCGGCGGCCTGTCCCCCGATCTGGAAGCCGAAGCTGCCGCCTCTGAGGGAGAAGAATGCGGGCGCGCTCCAGCCCTTATCGGTGCGGCAACTGGCCACTCCCTTGCCGTAGGCTCCGCCCACCCCGAAGGCAGCCTTCAACATGCTGGGGATCACCGCGATGCACTGGGCCTTATTGATTACCTCCTCGGGCACGCCGCTGTCGGGGGCCGACATGATCTCCTTGATCACGGTGGCGCCGTCCTGCAGGCGATCAACGTCATCGTTGCGATCGGCCAGGGCCGCGGTGGTGGAGAGAAGCACGACGAGCGCAATCAGAACTTTCTTCATGTTATTTCCTTCCTGCCGCAATTGAATGCTCACTGGTGAATGATAAATCTTTGTCATTGGATTGGGATAGGTACTGCTTCTAGCGAGCGACAACGCGCGCGATCGCAGTGTCCAGGACTTCTCGGGTGAAGATGGCGCCCGTGGTTTTCTTGGTGCGCTGGCGGTAGAGTGCCGTGGTCTGGCACAGCACGACAATGTCTTCGATCTCCGCCGGGTTCACAACAACATCGAGGATTCGCGAACTGAATTCATCTTCGTTCATTCCTGCCAGTTGGAAGCCGCGGCGCTGTGCCTCGGTAAGGTAATAGTGAGTAACCTCGAATAACACGCGCGCTGCTTCACCGGAGATCTCCGGGCGGTCGGCGGGATTCATGCCAGCGCCGGGAAGAGCCAGTTTGATCCCGAAGACGTTATCCAGATCGCTGTCGGGCGCAAACCATACCGTCGTCGCCACCACCAGAACGTTCGGTGTCTCCGACGTGGTTTCAATCAGCGCATCCAGTTCCGCCAGTAAGTCCGGATCGCCCATCTGATAAGCAAGGTCGATGCGCGGTAGCAGTAACATTACCTTCTTGCGCTTATGTCTGCGTACGATGTCCTTGGCCTTGGCCAGAGCGTTACTGTCGCGCGGGTTGTATACGGTTATCAGGCGCTCCATTCCTGCCATCTGGGCGATGCGCTGCGCCAAGCTCTTCTTTCCGCTCTGGTGGGGCCCGATGATGAGCACCTCGTTGCCGATTTTCAGATCCTTATAGGCAGACGGCGTGCGCGCACGATCCACCAGATCGGCAATGCTTTCCAGCAAGCTATCCAGGCCCGCCAGGCGCGGGCTCAGGCTACTGACGGGAACATCGTCGAGACTGAGATAGACGCGCTCGCGCCGTTTTCGGTAGTCGGAAATAAACTCGATGAAGACAGGGAGCGCCGCGATCGAGCCCACGATCGTAGCCAGCACGAGGATTTCTTCGGTAAGTAGAAGCGCGGAGTCGCTGCCTGCGGCAGGGTCGAACATACGCTAGAGGATATCACCGCGCGGATTGCAAGTGTAATTCCGCGCCCCGGCGAGTGCGCATCGCTCAAGCAATCATGGTCACCGCGCAGGTGACCATGATTGATTAGGATTGCCCAAATTGTAGTTACTAGCGGCTTGATGAGACCAGCGAGTGGGTGATGGCGTGAACCGAGAGCGCGATGCGATTCTGCACTCCGACCTTGCGCATCAGTTTGGCGACGTGCGCCTTCACGGTGCGCTCCTCGATGCCGAGCGCGGAGCCGATCTCCTTGTTGGAGCGTCCGGCGACCAGCAGTTCGAGCACCTCTTTTTCGCGGTCGGTGAAGGTGACACGGCCAGCGGGAAAGATTCTTCCCGGTGAAGATGTGACCCGCTCAATAAAGGTGGAGAGCACGCGTCGCGGAGCCCAGACCGAGCCCTGGTGCACGATGCGAATCGCCATCGCGAACTCGTTGGGACTGGCGGCCTCATCGACGTATCCCTTGGCCCCGGCCGCCAATGCCTTCAAGATCATTTCGTCGTCGGCCCCGGCTCCGGTGACCAGGATGCGAAGATCCGGGCGCGTCGCCTTCAGTCCGGCCATCACGTCGAACAGATTCTGACCGCTGCGGCTGCCGAGCAGGATGAGATCGGCGTCGGCATTGCTGGCGATGTCGCTGGCCGAAGCCGAGACCAGTTCCATATCCGGTTCGGCATCGAAGAGCGCGCGAAACCCTATGAAGCGCAGCGGATCGCTCTCGACCACCGCGATTTTTACCTTCTGAGATGGGCGCGGGAGAGGTGCTGGAGGCATTTCCGTGCCTTTCTTCTTAGCCGCATTCGAGGCTGGCGGCACAGTCTTTGAGATTGGAGCATTCGCCATTCCGTAAGCATACGCAGCTTTGCGAGAAAAAACACGAAAAAGTCAGCATCCCGTTGTGTACGCAGGGACAGGTCCGGTAGGCCACATTCCGGTGTACCTGGAGGACGATGGCCATATCCGGGCGGGCCAACCGCCAACTCTGGAAGGGCCGTAATGCCCATTTGCCTGGAACTAAGGACAATCACCGTGAACTCCTAAGTGCTCCTATGCATTCCCTCTCTGGCCGGGGTCAGGCACACTCTTTTCATCACCTGTACCACAGATGTTTGGACCGACGCTCTTCAGTGAGCAGAATTCTCTGGGGGAATACACGCGCAGGGGAGGGTCGAGGTCCAGGAACACAGGCTGCGGGACCCAAAACAGTCTCCCGCAGCCTGTTCCTATATTCGCAGCGTTCAGAGTTCCAGCAGGAGATTAGGATGCGCCGCCACATTCTCGCCGGATTACTGATCTTCACTCTCATGCCGATGGCGTTTGCCACCGGAGCGCGAAGGCATTCGCCCAAGTTCGCGCAACCCCATGTGCGTGAATTTGAGCGTCTGGAGCGGGAGTACTTGGCGAGCAGGAATCCGGAGCAGCGCAAGCAACTGGTAGGCGAACTGAAGGCGCTGGCGAAAAGCAGCCCATCCGAGAACGCGGTTGCCCTCAAT
>Ga0182030_10001841_pt1 | contig 44395 bp, 42 predicted proteins | sample 812S3MmetaG_FD_121299 | JGI IMG/M metagenome (GOLD analysis project Ga0182030, IMG submission 121299) | Permafrost microbial communities from Stordalen Mire, Sweden - 812S3M metaG (Illumina Assembly) | ecosystem: Environmental > Terrestrial > Soil > Wetlands > Permafrost | place: Sweden... | reverse complement strand
TCACGCAGGCATTGGGAATCAACAACTTAGGATGAATACCGCCGAAACAGAGAGATTTCGTTACAGTGTTGCGCTTTGCATCGTACAGGCGAGAGTTTTCCACAGGAACGCAGCGCGACAGGTCAGTAATCGCACCGAGTATTTCGTCTTAATTGCGCTCTACCGCTACGCTCTACCCCGAAAGCGGATGATTTGGCGGCGGTCGCGCTTGGAAGGACGGGCTTCCGGCAAGCTTTCGAAGTTCTTCAAGGCTTTGCGCTCCTCTGCCGCCTTCTGGCGCGACTCCCGGCTCGCCTCGCTCTCGCGGTAGAGGGTCTGGGCAACCGGGGCCGGACCGCGCACCTCACTGAGCAGCAGAACCTCGACTTGAAAGTCGCCGCCCTCGTTGGTTACTCGCAACTGATCGCCAACCCGAACTTCGCGCGCAGCCTTGGCGGGCTGAGCGTTGGAGTAAATCCTGCCGAGTTCACAGGCTCGGGCTGCCAATGCGCGCGTCTTGAAGAATCGGGCGGCCCAAAGCCACTTGTCCATTCGTACGGAGGTCATGCATCTATATTGCTACAGGCGGCGCTTCGTGTTGGGCCAGGGCCCATCCGGTGAATTGGTTTGCTTAAGCGGCCTTCAGTTCGTCGTCACTGCACGAGGCGACAATCGGCTCGACTTTGATGTGACAGCAGGCTCGGCCTCGCCCGAGCCTGGGCCCAATCAGAGTGGCAATGCCTTCGACGGTAGCGCTCAAATCTTTAGGCTCGATTAGCTTTAATTCAACCGTGATTTCCAAGTCATACCGCAGGTTGTTCCTCTCCGGTTCATGGCGATTGGCCTTTTGAGATAACAGAGTGCCGCCGACGATCCGGGCAATACTGAGGAGTGAGCGGCTGCCGCAAACGAGGCATTCATCGGATCGGCCGTCGGTGACACACTCGCAATCAACACATAAGACTGCACTCTGCAGTGGGACTGCGCCCAAATCTGCTTGATTCCTGGCTCCCTGATGCATACGCCCCGCCTATGGCAAAGATGTTGGCTACCAAGTACGAAGTGGAATGCATAGGCCAAAGTTGCCCCGGCTCCAAAAGCAAAGTCGCTAGCCGCAGCAGCAACTGGGGATTGGCCCGTTGTTTGGGGCCGAGGGCGCAATTTCGGTCACACGCCGATATCCTCGTTCCATAGCGTGGGATTCTGCCGGATGAATTCCGCCATGAGCCGGATGCATTCCGCGTTCTGGAGTACCTCGACGGAAACGCCCCGAGAGCGGAGAAGTTCCTCCTCGCCCAGGAAAGTCCGGTTCTCGCCGACCACCACTCGTGGGATTCCGTACAACAGAATGGCTCCTGAGCACATGGCGCACGGGGAAAGTGTGGTGTAGAGAACGCACTCCCGGTAGACCGAGACGGGCTGACGGCCCGCGTTCTCAAACGCGTCCATCTCGCCGTGCAGGATCGTGCTTCCTCGCTGCACACGGCGGTTGTGACCTCGACCGAGAATCTTGCCGCGATGCGCGAGAACCGAGCCGATGGGGATTCCGCCTTCTCGCAAACCCTGGCGTGCTTCCTCGATTGCGGCTGCGACAAATGGATCTTCCATGGATACCATTGTCGTCATTGTTGGTGCGGTTGGGAAGGCCGAGCAGTCGGAATCCGATGGCAAGGAAGAATGGTGGGGCGAGGTGGGGATGAAATAATGCAGGCTGAGACGAAGTCGATGGAGACGCGATGACGAAGGAAGAGGCGCTGCAACTGGTGAAGGAGATAGAAGACTTTCTGGTGCGGGTGCCGGGGCCGGGAAAGAATAAGGAAGCGGATGCGTTCTTCCGGGAGCGGTGCTATAGCTTGAAGATTGCGGTGCCCAACAATGTGGAGTGCAGCAACGTGGTGAACTGGGCAGGGATCTATTACAGCGCGCAAAAGTGGGAACGCTATGGAGACGCGAAGGTGCGCGGGTTCCTGGAGCAGGCGCTGGGACGGGTGAGGAAACGGACGGAAAACTACTACAAGTGGATTTCGGACTAATGGCGCATTGCCGCACTTCATGCCCGCGCTTCAGGCGTGGGCATGAGATGAACAATTGCTGGTTGCTGCCAGGGGATATAACATCGCTGGATGGACGGAGATCAGGAAGAGCGGGCTCGGCTGGTGGCCGGTGGGGCACTGGAGGGCGAAGAGGGATTCGAACTGAAGCTGCGGCCGCAGCGGCTGCAGGAGTTTATCGGCCAGCCGAAGGTGAAAGAGAACCTGGCGGTGGCGATTGCGGCAGCGCGGGCGCGGGGCGAGGCGCTGGATCACATCTTGCTGTACGGGCCTCCGGGGCTGGGAAAGACGACGCTGGCGACGATTATCGCCAATGAGATGGATGCTGCGTTTCAGCAGACATCGGGGCCGACGCTGCAGATCAAAGGGGATTTGACGGCGATTCTGACCAACGTGCAGGCGCGGCAGGTGCTCTTTGTGGACGAGGTGCACAGGCTGCAACCGGCTCTGGAAGAGCTGCTGTATTCGGCGCTGGAAGACTGCCGGCTGGACATCATGGTGGGGCAGGGGCCTTCGGCGCGGACGCACTCGTTTGAGATTCCGGCGTTTACGTTTGTGGCGGCGACGACGCGGATCGGGCTGCTGTCGGCTCCGCTGCGCTCGCGGCTGGGGCTAGTGCTGCGGCTGGAGTTTTACTCCCATGAAGATTTGAAGATTATTCTGAACCGCTCGGCGCTGATTTTGAATGTGGGGATCGACGACGACGCGGCGCTGGAGATTGCGACCCGCTGCCGGGGGACACCGCGAGTTGCAAACCGGCTGCTGCGGCGGGTTCGGGACTATGCGCAGGTGCGCGGGACGGGGCACATCGACCGCGCGACGGCCCAGGCGGCGTTGGAGATGCTGGAGGTGGACGAACATGGCTTTGATGAGGTGGATCGGCGGCTGCTGCTGACGATCATCGAGAAATACCAGGGTGGGCCGGTGGGAGTGAATACGCTAGCGGCGGCCCTGGCCGAAGAGCCGGACGCGATTGAAGAGATCTACGAGCCGTTCCTGATCCAGATTGGATTTCTGGATCGGACTCCACGTGGACGAGTGGCGACGCAGTTGGCGTACAAGCACTTTGGGGTGGAGCCGCCGAAGAAGCAGAATACTTTGTTCTGAGAAACTCCCGCGTTGAAGTTGGGTTTGTAGTGGAGATGCTGGTTTTTAGCTTCGATCAACGTTCCAGCAGGGAGAAGGAATCGTGAAACTTACAAAATTGTTTCTGATGGCGGCGGGGGCGGTTCTGTTGCTGAGCACGTTCGCCGCAGCCGACACCCCGGGAGCGCATCCCGCCTACCTGCACGCACTGACCGACCTGCGCCATGCGCGCGCCCATCTGGAGCGCATGACGCCGAACGCGCGGGTGGACGCCGACGAACAACGGGCAATCGAAGAAATCGACGCCGCGATTCGCGAGGTGAAGGAAGCCGCCATCGACGACGGCAAGGCGCTGAGTGACCATCCTCCGGTGGATGCACGCATGGACAGGCCGGGCCACCTGCGTCGCGCGCTGGAACTGCTGGACAGCGCACACCACGACATCAACGAGCGCGAGCAGGATGGCTATGCGAGAGGGTTGAAGCATCGCGCACTGCACCACATTGACGAGGCGCGGAAGGCAGTTCACCACGCTATCAAAGCCGAACGGCACGAATAGGAATATACATGGTGAATGACAAAGGGCAGCCTGGCGGCTGCCCTTTGTCACAAGCGAGAAGGAACTAATTTAATAAAGTTAATAAAGTAAGACGAGAGGCAATTGTGAGAACTGCGAGATTGATTCCGATGGCGGCCTGCGCGGTGCTGCTGCTGAGCGCGTTTGCCGCAGCCGACACCTCGGTGGCGCTTCCCGATTACCTGCGTGCACTGGCCGACCTGCGCTATGCGCGAGCCCACCTCAGCGTGGAGACTTCCGACCTGGCAGTGGACGCCGACGACCAGCAGGCGATCGATGAGATCGACATGGCGATCCGTGAGGTGAAGGAAGCCGCTATGGACGATGGCAAGAGCCTGGACGATCATCCTCCGGTGGATACGCGAGCGGGCAGGAGCGATAGGCTGTATCGCGCGCTGGAATTGCTGGACAAGGCCCACGAGGCGACTGTCGAGCGCGAGCAGGTCGGTTACAGGCAGGGCCTGAAGGCAGATAGCGCACAGCACCACATCGACAAAGCGCGGAAAGCAGTTCACCACGCGATTGACGCCGAGCGGCATGAATAAGGAGATCGATACGCGGAGAGAGAGGGCAGCCTGAGCGGCTGCCCTTTTGGTTTTTTAGGGGATAGGGGGCAGGCATCCCACATTTGCGTCGAAAAGGCACGACGCAGATGTGGGCCACCCATCTCTCTCCGCCACCCGACTCTGCTACTCTTCTTCCTCTTCTTCGACACCGGCTCCGGCGGCTTTGGCGGCGGCGATGATTTTTTCCTGCTGCAGCGCGGGGACGAAGTCGTAGTGATCCATTTCCATGTTGAAGGTGCCACGGCCCTGGGTCATGGCGGTGAGGTCGGTGCCGTAGGTGAGCATCTCCGACATCGGGGCATGGGCACGGATCACAGTGTTGCCGGCCCTGTTGTCCATGCCCTGGATGCGGCCGCGGCGGGAGTTCATGTCGCCCATGATGGCTCCGGCGAAGTCGTCGGGGACGGTGATTTCGACCTGCATGATGGGCTCCAGCAGGGTGGGCTTGGCGACCTCCATGGCTTTCTTGAAGGCGATGCGGCCAGCGGTTTTGAAGCTGAGTTCGTTGGAGTCCACGTCGTGATAGCTGCCGTCGTAGAGGCTGACCTTGAAATCGACGACCGGGTATCCGGCGAGGAAGCCACGGGCAGCGGCTTCGAGAATTCCCTTTTCGACGGCGGGAATGAAGTTCTTGGGGATGGAACCGCCGAAAATGTCATTGACGAACTCGAAGTTTCCGCCACGGGGCAGCGGCGACATTCTGATCTTGCAATCGCCGAACTGGCCGTGTCCGCCGGACTGCTTCTTGTGGCGGCCCTGGACCTCGGCAGTGCCGCGAATGGTTTCGCGGTAGGGAACCTTGGGCGCTTTGAGGACGACCTCGGTGTGGTAGCGGCGCTTAAGTTTGCTGACCACGACTTCGATGTGCTGCTGGCCGGTCCCGGCGATGAGGAAGTCCTTGGTCTGGGGATCGCGGAAGAAGCGCAGCATGGCATCCTCTTCCATGAGTTTGTGGACTCCGACGCCGAGTTTGTCCTCGTCGGCGCGGGTTTTAGGCTCGATGGCGAAGGTGATGGCAGGCTCGGGAAGCGTCACGGAGGGGTACTGGAAGGGCGCGGACTTGTCGCCGAGGGTATCGCCGGTGAGGGTTTCCTTGAGCTTGGCCACGGCGCCGATGTCTCCGGCAGAGAGTTCAGTGACGGGGAGGAGCTGTTTGCCGAGAATGGCGGAGATGTGGGCGAATTTTTCCACCGTGCCGCGAGCGTAGTTGGTGACCGCGGCGTCATTCTTGAGCACGCCGCTGACGACCTTGAAGTAAGAGATGCGCCCGGCAAAAGGATCGCTGACGGTCTTGAAGACGAAGAGCGAGAGCGGCTCAGAGGAGGAGACTTTGCGCGCCGGAGGCTCGGCCCCGGCGGTGGCGGGGACACCGGCGATGGTTTTGCGCTCGGTGGCCGAAGGGACAAAGTCGATGAGGAAGTCGAGGATTTCGTCGCTGCCGATGTTGCCGAGGCCGGAGGCAAAGAGGACGGGGAACAGACGGTCGTCGCGAATGGCATTGTGGATGCCGGAGACGATGTGCTCCTCGCCGATGGTTCCGGTATCGAAAAACTCGCTCATGAGTTCGTCATCACCTTCGGCGACGAGTTCCACGAGCGCCTCATGCGCGGCCTTGGCCTGTTCGGCCATATTGGGGGGAATCTCTTCGATGCGGGCGCGGCCATTGCCGCCGATCTCATAGTAGTAAGCCTTCATCTTGACCAGATCGACCACGCCTTTGAAGGTCTTTTCGGCGCCGATGGGGAGCTGGACGGGAACGACGTTGCGGCCAAAGGTGGAGGTGAGCGAGTTCATGACGCGCTCGAAGTCGGCGCGCTCACGGTCCATGCGGGTGCAGATGACAACGCGGGGCAGCTTCAGAGTGTCAGCGTAATTCCAGACCTTCTGGGTGACGACCTGGACGCCGGAAACCGAGTCGACGACGACGAGGGCGGTATCGACGACGGGGAGGGCCAGTTCGGCCTCATGTACGAACATGTTGAAGCCGGGAGTATCAATGAGGTTGATCTTGGCCTTGCTCCACTCGAAGGTGGCAATCGAGGCGGAGACGGTCATCATGCGGGCGATTTCTTCTTCGTCGTAATCGGTGACGGTGCTGCCGTCATCGACCCGGCCGAGCCGGGGAGTGCCGCCGGCGGTGAACAGCATAGCGGATACAAGAGAGGTTTTGCCGGAATGGGAGTGGCCAATGACAGCCACGTTGCGGACATTCTCACCTTCGTAGGTCTTCACGAAATAACTCCCGGGAGCTTTGATTTGAAAGCTCTGCGTCGAGCTGCGCGAAGTTCCGTCGAAAGCGGCGGCGGCAACCCAGCGAGCGCGTTGCAGAACCATTCGCCTACGGCGCCCGCCGGAAAAGGCGCGGGCGTCCTACTGCACAAACCAGAAACGATAGAAGCACTAAGGCAGAGCATCGTAGCACACAGGGCGAGCAGGCTCAATTTTTCATCCAACCGTGACGATGTTCTTCATCAAGTGTGATACACGAGGGCGCGAGTTGCCGCCATAGGCGTGCGTCACAGGCTGATGTGATGCGAGGGTACAACGATGGAGCGGGGCCGCGGGTGGCGGGTAGGAGCGTCTGGTAAACTGCCAGTGTTGACGCCCCCGCTCTATTTGCCGGCCGCCCTATGAACACTATGGAAGCCATTCGCATCGCCTTGCAGTCGCTGTGGGCGAACAAGCTGCGCAGCGTGCTGACCCTGCTGGGGGTGATGATCGCGGTGGCGACGCTGATTGCCGTGATGACCTTCGTCAACGGCATCAACGGGTTTGTGGCGGAAAAAATCTTCAATCTTGGCGCGGACGTGTTCATCGTCTCCAAGGCTCCCAACGTGATCACGAACGTGGACCAGTACCTGGACAGCCAAAAGCGCAAAGACATCGTCTACGAGGATTTCCTGGCAGTTCAGGAGATCTGCACTCTGTGCCGCAACGTGGGCGCCTCGGCGCGGCAAATGAACGTGCGGGTGAAGTACAACGAGCAGAACAGCAACGATACGCGGGCCATGGGGTGGACCCCGGGAATGACGGCGATCTACGACCTGAACCTGCAATCGGGGCGGTCGCTGACCGCAGCCGACATTAACGCCGGATCGAACGTGGTGGTGATCGGCAGCGATATCGCAGAGAATCTGATGCCGGGGGTCGATCCGCTGAACAAGGAGATCCGCGTCAACGGGCAGAGTTATACCGTGATTGGAGTGGGGCTGCCCAAGGGCAAAGCGCTGGGGCAGAGCCTGGATAACTGGGTGGTGATGCCGTTGACGAGCTGGTACAAGCAGTTCGGCTCGCAACGTGTGGCGCTGCTCATCTGGGGCAAGGCCGAGGGAGTGGGAACCCTGGAGGCGGCGATCGACCAGGTGCGGGTGGTGATGCGCTCGCGTCGGCATGACGCGCCGGGGCAGCCGGACAGCTTTGTGGCCGAGACCAACCAGAGCTTTCTTTCCATCTGGGCAGAGCTGAGCGGAACGTTTTTCTTGGTGGCGGTGGCGCTGGCTTCGATTTCGCTGATCGTAGGGGGCGTGGTGATTATGAACATCATGCTGGTTTCGGTGACGGAGCGGACGCGGGAGATTGGGATACGCAAGGCAATGGGAGCGCGCTCGGGCGACGTGATGCAGCAGTTTTTGATCGAGTCCTCGACGCTGTCGCTGCTGGGCGGAGCGATGGGCGTGGCGCTGGGAGTCGCGGTAGCAAAAACGGTGACGATCATGATTGGAATGCCGAGCGAAGTGAAGCCGTGGACGGTGCTGGTCGGAGTGCTGATGGCAGGCTTGGTGGGCGTATTCTTCGGGGTGTATCCGGCGCACAAGGCGGCAAAGCTGGACCCAATCCAGGCGCTGCGCTTTGAATTGTAAACGCGGACAGAAAGTTTCGGCTGGAGAGCTGGGCAATGGCATCGCGCGGCGAATTTAAGGAGATCTTCCGGCTGGCCGGCGAGACGCTGGTGCGCAACAAAATGCGCTCCGGGCTGACGATCCTGGGAATTGTGATTGGTGTGGCGACGGTGATCACGATCTCATCGGTGGTGCGCGGGCTGAACAGCAACGTGCAGGGCATGGTGCAGCAGATGGGTTCGAACATCGTCTTCGCATTCCACATGGACGTGATGAACTTCGGGCATCCGTCGGCGGAGATGCTGAACCGGAAAGAGCTGACCTACGAGGACGCCGAGGCGATGAAAGAGTTGCCGCACGTCAAGGCCGTGGCTCCGTCAGTCCGGTACTTTTTGCCACAGTTCAACACCGGCAGCTACGTGGTGAAGTACGAAGGGCACACGGCGAAGAACACAATCCTGGAAGGCGATACGGCCGATTCCATGGAGGTGTTCGACTACACCCCAGCCAAGGGGCGCTGGTTTACCCAGACGGAAGACGAGCAGCGGATGCCGGTGATCGTGATCGGCAACGACACGGCCAACGCACTGTTCGCCGAGACCGAGCCGCTCGGCAAGGAACTCAACATCGAGGGCGAACTGTTTACCGTGATCGGCGTGGCGGAGAAGAAAAAGAGCGCCTTCAGCGGAGGTTCGAACCCGGAAGACAACATCGTGATGTTCCCCTATTCCACGTTCCGGAAGCTGCATCCGGAGCTGAAGCAGAACTGGATATCGGTCAAAGCGACTTCGCAGCCGGAGATGGCGAAGGCACAGGACGAGATGCGCGAGCTGCTGCGGCGGCGGCGCAGGTTGAAGCCGGATCAGCCGGATAACTTCGTGGTGTTCACGCAGGATTCGATTGTGCAGGTTTGGAACCAAGTAACCGGCGGAGTGTTCATCTTCATGTTCGCCGTCTCCAGCGTGGCGCTGATCGTGGGCGGCGTCGGGGTGATGAATATCATGCTGGTTTCGGTGACCGAGCGCACCCGCGAGATTGGCGTGCGCAAGGCCGTGGGCGCCCGCAAGCGCGACGTGCTATTGCAGTTCACCATGGAGGCGGTGGTGCTGACCGCGGTGGGCGGCGCCATCGGGATTCTGCTGGGCGGCGGGCTGACCTATCTGATCGCGGCGACCATGCCGGCGCTGCCGGCGACGATGAGCTGGCAATGGACGGCGTTCGCGTTTGCGTCGTCGGCATTCATCGGGCTGGTGTTCGGGATTTACCCCGCGTGGAAGGCAGCGAATCTGGACCCAATTGAGGCGCTGCGGTACGAGTAGAAAACATGTGGACCTCTGCTTGCCCGCGGTGCTAATGTCCTGCTTTTGCAAATTTGTAAATCGAGGAATCGCGTGCAGACCTACATCTGGCTTCAAGTACTTCCCGGCTCTGCTGTCGGAGCGGCTCTCGTTTGGTGGCTAGGTGCGAGACGAAGGGCAGCAATTCCTCTCTCAGTCTGCTGGATCTCTGGGGTCTGTGGCTTCGCGATTTTGTTGTTTTCTCTGGCGACCTCGGCTCCGCCGTCGTTCGCGCACAGAATTGCCGTCATCGGCAAGATTCACGACTTGACAGATGTCCGCGAGTACAAAGCATCCAAGTTCAGCTTTTTCTTCGAGTCGGAAGACGGGACAATGCTCCATTCGGAAACGCGAATCATTCTGCCTCATTGGGGGAACAACTCCTACCATGAGCGGCGCACGTACCGCGTCGTGTATCTCGACGACGCTAAGAGAGATCCCGTCAATGAGGCGATTGATATCGCGATCATCGACGGCCCTGACATCGGATGGCACAATTCTCGAGACGTCCGGCCCTTTGGAAAATGGCTGGGAATTCCATTGGGAGGCGCACTTATCGCTTCTGGTTTCTTCGTAGGCAGTAACAGGGCTGGCAAAAGGAAAGCAACGCAAGAGGAAGAACAAGCTGCAAATGTAGCCTCAGGAAACTGAAAAGGCACGGCCGAAGCCGTGCCCATCGTGTTGTGTTGCAAAAAAGCTAGTCGTGGACGCCGTCCATGAAGGCGCGGAGTTTGCGTGAGCGCGAGGGGTGGCGCAGCTTGCGCAGGGCCTTCGCTTCGATCTGCCGGATGCGCTCGCGGGTGACGGCGAAGGACTGGCCGACCTCTTCGAGAGTGTGCTCGCTGCCATCTTCGAGGCCGAAGCGCATCTTGATGACCTTCTCTTCGCGCGGGGTGAGGGTGCGAAGAACCTGCGAGGTCTGGTCCTTGAGGTTGACGTTGATGACGGCCTCGGCGGGCGAGACCACGGCGCGATCCTCGATGAAATCTCCAAGGTGCGAATCTTCCTCTTCCCCGATGGGGGTTTCGAGCGAGATAGGCTCCTGGGCGATCTTCAAGACCTTGCGGACCTTGGCCACCGGGATGTCCATGCGGCGGGCGATCTCTTCGCTGGTTGGCTCGCGGCCCAGTTCCTGCACCAGTTGACGCGAGGTGCGGATGAGCTTGTTGATGGTCTCGATCATGTGCACCGGGATGCGGATGGTGCGGGCCTGATCGGCAATGGCGCGGGTGATGGCCTGACGAATCCACCAGGTGGCGTAGGTGGAGAACTTGTAGCCGCGGCGGTACTCGAATTTATCGACGGCCTTCATGAGGCCGATGTTGCCCTCCTGAATGAGGTCGAGGAACTGGAGGCCGCGGTTGGTGTACTTTTTGGCGATGGAGACGACGAGGCGGAGGTTGGCCTCGATGAGCTCGCGCTTGGCATGCTCGGCATCCATGTCGCCTTGAATGATCTCGCGCTGGGTGCGCTTGAGTTCGGTGAAGACGGCTCCGGCTTCGACCTCGATGCGCTCCATGTCAGTGCGCACGGTGCGAATCTGCTTGCGGATTTCCTTCTTCTGCTCTTCGTTCTTGGTGAACTCGCAGCGCTTCTCGAGGTTGAGAACCTGACGGTCGAGCGCCTTCATGTTTTCGACCGTTTTGTTGACGCGGTCGATGAGGCGCTTGCGCTCCTGGTTGGTGAAGCGCAACTTGCGGATGGCGCGGCTGACCTCTACCTGAGCGCGGCCGAGCCCCCAGTGCAGCTTGCGATAATCGCGCTGCTTTTTCTTGTCTTTGCCGGGAACTCCGACTTCTGAAAGCTTGACGGCGATGGCGAGGCCCCGTTTGTAATGACGGCCGAGTTCGTCGATTTTGCCGGAAATTTCTTTCAGGCGGCCCTGTAAGACCTCGTCGGTGATCTCTTCCTCGTCGAAGATCACGACTTCCTTGACCGAGCGGACGCCACGCTTGAGATCGTCGCCGATGGCGAGAACCTCGCGAATGACGATGGCCGAACGCGACAGAGCCTTGAGGACACGAATCTGTCCGCGCTCGATGCGCTTGGCGATTTCGACTTCGCCTTCGCGGGTAAGCAGGGGAACCGTGCCCATCTCGCGGAGATACATGCGGACCGGGTCATTGGTCTTTTCCAGGGCGCCGGGAGTAAGGTCGAGTTCAACGTCTTCAAACTCCTCTTGGTCGGGGTCGAACTTCTTTTCCGAGGGGAGCTTGGTGTCTTCCAGGACGTTGATTCCCTGGGTTCCGATCATTCCGAGCAAATCGTCCAGATCATCGGCGGAGTTGATGTCGTTGGGCAGCAGGTCATTCACCTCGTTGTAGGTGAGAAAACCTTTTTCCTTGCCGGTATCGATCAACTTTTGAATATCTTCGTATTTATCGTCGAGAGCCAAGAGCAATATCCTTCACTGGCGCCGTAGGCAGCCGAAAAACGTCAGAGGTGGCGAGGCGACCGCCAAACAATCACAACCCGGCTTTCCGGTCTGCAAAAGCCGAACGAATAAGCCGAAACCCGAAATTTTTGTTACGCAAAGCACAAGAAAGCCCGCTCCGCTACGGGCAAGTCGCCATATTGGGCGAAGAGGCATCAAGCCTTTAGATGGCGGAGAGTCGTCCCGAGTTTCGGGAACATAACTATTTTTGCAGAGAAAGCGTTGGAATGCAAGAGCATTAGCCGGGGCGGAGCCGGTCCGGGAGACATACCTTCGCCAGCCGGGTCAGAGGTGGTCAGAGCAGGCCCGAGCGGTAGACGATCCACCAGCTTAGCCACAGCGCGAAAAACATCTCTGCGACGGCCCAAATGAAGGGCAGGAAGTAGCCGCCAAGGCTGAGAACGGAGAAGAGAACCCAGAAAATCTTGCGGTTTGTAGAGTCCATGCTCGCCTATTTCCTCGTCGGTCTTCTCGCCTGTCTTGATGATACGCGGGAAGCTGTTTCGACAGACGCTGGGTGCATTCAGCTTGACTCACCCGCGAGAATCAAAATAGCCTATTTAAGGAATCCTGTTGTGGAAGAATGATCATGCGTGTGGCTCGACGTAAGCTCTCAAATTGGCCGTGGCATACGCTTCTATGGATCGGCGCTCTGGGCTCGATAGTGGGAATGCGGCTCTTTATTCCCAGTTGCTGGGATCTGGCGGTTTACCAGCAAGCCATGAAGTCGCTGCGAGATGGTCTTGATCCATATGTGGTCGGCCAGGCCCGCCAGATCGCCGAACACGCGCGGGGACGTATTGCATGCACCTACGTTTACCCTCCACTGACAACGGTGATTCTACGGATTCTGAATTACATTCCCGCTCTGCCGGGACGGCTGCTGTATTGGACGGTCTATGCTGCCGGTTTCGGCGCTCAGCTATGGGCGGCATCCCATCTGGCACGACCGTGGGAGCGCAAACTGATGCGGTACTTGCTTCCCGTCGCCGTGTTCTTTCCAGGACTGATCCCGAATGAAGTGATTCTGAGCGGAAATGTCGCGATCCCGCTCTATGGCGCGGTGTGGGCGGGGGCAATCCGGGGCTGGAAGCTGGAGCGGTGGGGATGGTTCTATGCCGCCGTCTTGGCCGCCTCTCTGTTCAAACTGCCACTGCTGACGCTGCTGGCCATCCCGGTGCTGATGGGAGCGGCGCAGTTTATAAATTCCGTAATGACAGCCGCTGGCGGACTGGGACTGTTTTTTGTGCAGCGGCTGATCTGGCCCAAAGAGTTCGCAGAGTATCTGAGCGACGTTCAGATGCAATTCACCTTGAACCATGACTTCGGACGCGGCCCTGCCGGGATGCTTGGCCATGCCCTGTATTCCATGGGCAGACCTTTTACAGCCGCGAGCACCTTCTTCTACCTAGCCTATGGTGCGCTGATTTTTTGTGTGCTTGCGAATTTTTGCCGCATGTACCGCCGGGAGGAAGTGGACGGATGTAGTTGGATGACGGTGCTGCTGACCGGAACCATCCTACTGAATCCGCGCATCATGTCCTACGACGCGCTGGCACTCACGGTGCCGATGATGCTGCTGGTAGTACGCGGATGGCAGGACGCTGTGGGTCGATGGTGCCTGTTCGCAGGGGTCGTAGCCACGACCTGCGCCTACACGGCGGGACAGGACAACGCTGGGGATGCGATGCTGATGGTTTCGGTGTTTGTTGCGGGAGTGTACGGATTGCTCAAAGAGGCCCGAAGCGCTGCCGTTGCGCCCTTTCCAGAGGCAGCGGGAACCCCGGTTGCGTTGTATGGATCACAGACTACGGAATGAGCAGCCTGTCACGCAGTCCGCAACCGGCTCACCCTGGTCGACAACTTTAGCGCCCCCGCCGTTCTCTAACCCGGTGTTCAATGGAGGATGCCATGGCGGTTAGAGAGTTCAAGCGCGAGCCGGAACCATCAGTAGAGCAGCGCAGTTTTTCCAAGCCGGACGAGACACGCAAGTTCGACCTTGGAAAGGTAGATGTAGTTTCCTTGGGAGGGGCGACCTTTGGCCGCGCCGTCTTCGAACCGGGATGGCGGTGGTCCACCTGCGTGAAACCAACCGCGCAGACACCGAGTTGCGAAGCACCACACCTGAATCTTCACATTTCCGGGCGGCTGCATGTTGCCATGGACGACGGCAAAGAATACGAATTCGGCCCCGGCGAAATTGGCGATATTCCACCGGGCCACGACGCCTGGGTAGTGGGCAACGAGGCGGTAGTCGTGATCGATATCTCCGGCATGGAGAACTACGCAAAACGGAAGTGACAATCGAGTTGGATTAAGCAGGCGTGGGGCAGAAGATTCCGGGAATCAGCGCCGCCGCTTTCCGGTAATGTATCGCACGCGCAGAGCAAATACGCGGGTCGTGCTCTCGGCGTTGGCGATGTATTCTTCTCCCTGCCTGCGAAATTCCGGCGCATACTTTTCCACCAGCCAGGAGAGCGCCGTTCTTTTCTCTTCGCCCTCAAGCTCACGAACCTCGCCCGAGACGATCGCGCTCTCGTAGCGCGTGCTGAGTTTTTCCGGCAGCAGCTCAGTCGCGCCCACCACGCAAAAGCTCGCACGGGCCCCGGTGCCCAGATGGTCCACCTTTCGGCCTCCAAGAGCGGAGTGGAAGTAGATCTCCTCTTCGCGGTAAACGTAGCTGAGGGGCACGCCATAGGGTTCGCCGTCCGGCCCCACCGTGCTTAGAACTCCGTACTCGCCTTTGGCCAGCAACAGGCGCGCCTCTTCCTCGCCTATCTCCCGGTCCTTGCGCCGCATTGGCCGTGCCGGTTGGTCTTTCATTCCGCCCGTCTCCACTCGCAATTCTGGCGCGGGGAGTCAGCACCGTCCAGAGAATTCTGGCCGAGACGGTCACGCCGCGCACTCAGACGGTTGCGGCGTGGCGCAGAGCGCGATCAACATCCTGTTTTTCCTGCATGAGGCGAGCCACGGCAAGAGGATCGTTGTTGCGCGCGGCTTCGGCGATCTGGCGGACAAGTTCGCCGCGGCGATGCTCAAGCTGGCGGCGGCGCAGGGCTTCGATGGCTCCGTGGAGAAGCTCGGCGCTGAGCGGCTCGTGATCCTGCATGAGGACGGACATGAGAAGGGCGCGATCCTCCTCGGCGAGCGGCAGGGTCATGAGGTCGGCGCCTTCGGCCAGGGCCTTGAGAACGGCGTCGATGAGCGCTTCGGCACGCATGCCCTTGTGCAGTTGCTCGGCGCTGAGAGTGTAATAGGCCTGCTCGGCGGGGTTGTAGACCTGCTCCTGACCGTTCTCATCCTCGAAGGTGAAGGCCAGTTCGCGGCCAGAGGCGAGCGCTTGCAGCAGCAGGCGCTCGGCTTCGGTGAGGGCTGCCTCGGGCGCGGGCGCGAGCTTGGTCGAGGTACGGGCGCCGGCGACGTGACGAAGCTCCTGGCGCAGAACCGCCGAGTCGATCTGTAATTTCTGCGCAACGTCGGCGGCGAGTTCGTCGCGGATAATGCGGCTAGGAATGCGCTGGATGTGCGGCAGCAGATAGTTGACGGCTTTGACCTTGCCTTCGGCGGTGCGCGGGAACTGGGCCTGGGCGCGCTCGATGAGGTAGGCGAAATATTTTTGCGAAGCCTGGAGGATCGCGCCATAGGCGGCGGCTCCCTTGCGGCGCACGAAGAGGTCGGGATCGTATCCCTGTTCAAGGGTGACGATGCGGATCTCGAAGTCTTCGCTGACGAGCAGGGCCAGCGAACGCTCGGCGGCGGCGGCTCCGGCGGTATCGGGATCGAAGTTCACAACAATCTTTTTGCTGAAGCGGGCGAGCAGGCGCGCCTGGGGTTCGGTGAAGGCGGTGCCGCTGGAGGCGATGACGTTGTGGTATCCGGCGTTGAAGACGGAGATGCAGTCCATCTGGCCCTCGACGAGGATGATGTAGTCGAGGCGGCGGATCGCCTCCTTGGCGAGGTGGAGATTGAAGAGCACGCGCGACTTGCTGTAGATGGGCGTCTCGGGTGAGTTGAGGTACTTGGGGCCGGATTTGTCGTCGGTGGCGAGGGTGCGGCCGGTGAAGGCGATGACCTTGCCGCTCTCATTGCAGATGGGAAAGACGATGCGGTTGCGGAACTTGCTGTAGAGCGCGGCGGGCGCGGGCTTGGCTGGCTCGCCGGAGCGCGAGTCGTCCCGCTCCTTCCAACTGAAGAGGCCGCTTTCGCGGAGCGCATCCTCGTCGGCGAGAGGTTTGAGTTTGTCGCGCAGGAGGAAGCCGGACTCGGGGGCGAAGCCGATGCGGAAGCGCGCGATGGCTTCGTCGTCGAGGCCGCGGCCACGCAGATACTCGCGGGCGGCAGCGGCTTCGGGACGGCGGAGCTGCTCCTGAAACCAGAGGCAGGCGGCCTCGTGAAGATCGAGCAGGAGGCCGCGAGTACGGGCCTCGCGAGCTTCCTGCGGCGAGTTGAACTCAACCTTGGGAGCGGCGATGCCGAGCTTCTGGGCGATGGCGCGGACGGCCTCGGGAAAGGTGATGTTCTCGATCTTTTGGACGAAGGTGAAGACGTCTCCGGAGACTCCGCAGCCGAAGCAGTGAAAGTACTGGCGGCTGGCGTGGACGGAAAACGAGGGCGTTTTTTCGCCGTGAAATGGGCACAGACCGGAGTAGTTTTGCGCTCCCGCTTTGCGCAGCTTTACGTACTCGCCGATGATGCGGACGATGTCGGCTTGCTGCTTGACCGTGTACGCGAAGTCTCCAGGGTTTGCCACAGTGCTAGTCTGCCTGATTGCGGGGCGGGTTGCCCGGCATCTTTGTGGAAAAGCTGTGCGTAAGGGCATTTTGGCCCTGCTCTAGGTGTGCAAAATGCGGTGCTACACCCCTCCCTCTATATTTCTCGGTAAAAATCTGAAAACAAGAGAGTTACTGTCCGGTGTTGGGCTTAACCTTCCCCCCTACTTTCAGGATATCAATTTCGAGGGGAAATCCCCTCACCTCGCGTTGAACTCTATCTACCATGCAATCAGCAGGTTGGGAGGACTTGGCAAGAATTTTCACTTGACATGATGTGAAAGAGCGCAGTTTCTGCGCGCGAAAGTGACTTTTTTGAGCCGGATCAGTGCGTTTCGTGGGCGTTTGGGGAGGATCGAAAAGAGCTGGTTTTGGGCGTTTGCACAGCTTTTGGTGCAGCATTAGTAACGCACAGAGTAATCGTCGGATTTTCTAATGTTACTGGGTAGGCAATGGTTTCATAAGGACGGCGCCGAAGATGTGAGCGGTGCTGGGATCTTTCACTGCGTTCATGATGACACTCTAGGACCAAGAGCAACAGCAAGGACTTGAAGCAAGTCCCTGAACCCAAATTAGTCTCTTCTTCCTCACACCTTTAGCTCCACTTCGGTAGCTCCGCCGCCGCCTTGGTTTTGCGGAGGCTCGGTCACTCCGATCACCTGGGGGTGGGATTTGAGGTATTGGCGGAGGGCTTTGCGGAGGATTCCCATGCCGGAGCCGTGGACGATGCGGATGTGGGAGAGGCCGGCGAGGAAGGCTCGGTCGACGAATTTCTCGACCTCGGCGGTGGCTTCGTCGACGTTGCGGCCGATGACGTTGAGTTCGGCGGGGGCACTGGCGTCTTCGTCGCGGAGGCGGACGTTGATGCCTTTGTTGCGGGCGGCTTGCACGGGATTGTTGGCGGCCTGGGCGACGACGGCGGCGATGTCGTCGAGGGAAACGCGCATCTTCATGGGGCCGATCTGGACTTCGAGGGCTTCGCCTTCGAGTTTGCGGACGACCTTGCCGGTGCGTCCCATGGACTTGAGCTGGACGGTGTCCCCGACGCTGACGCGGGCGACGACGTGGGGGCGGGCGTTTTCATCGCCGCGGTCGGCTCCGGTGGTGTGGGCGACGACGGTTTGATTGAACTGCTCGCGGAACTCGCGGCGGGCTTTGGCGATGCGGCGTTCGGCTTCCTTGCCGAGCTTCTGGGCGGCGGCGCGGTCCTGCACGGCGGCGACGGCTTCGCGGGCGTGGTACTCGAAGTCGCGCATGAGGGAGTCGAGCTTCTTCTCTAGATCGCGGATTTTGTCGCGCTGCTCTTTGAGGCCCTCGGCTTCGAGGCGGCTGCGCTCGCGGGCGACTTCCTGCTCACGCTGGCGGAGGTGAAGGCGCTCGGTTTCGATCTGGCGAAGATCGGAGTGGAGGCGGTCGAGGAAACCGGCGATGTCCTGGGTTTGGGTGCTGAGACGGCGGCGGGCGTCGGCGATGATTTGGGCGTTGAGGCCGATCTGCTGCGCGATGTTGATTCCGGCCGAGGCTCCGGGGACGCCGACGCGGAGCTCGTAGGTGGGCGCGAGAGTTTTTTCGTTGAAGCCGACGGAGGCGTTAAGGACTCCAGGGGAGTTGGCGGCGTAGATCTTGAGCGCGGTGTGGTGGGTGGAGATGATGGTGAGGGCGGCGGCTTGGCGGAAGTGCTCGGCGATGGCGACGGCTAGGGCGGCTCCCTCTTCGGGATCGGTGGCCGAGCCGAGTTCGTCGAGTAGGACGAGGGAGCGGGCGGTAGCGGTGTGGGAGATGAAGTCGATGTTGGTGACGTGAGCGGAAAAGGTGGAGAGATTCTGCTCGATGGATTGCGAGTCGCCGATGTCGGCGAGGACGGCGTCGCAGATGGGAAGATCGGCGCGCTCAGCGGGGACGGGGATTCCGGCCTGGGCCATGAGGACGAGCAGGCCGACGGTTTTGAGGCCGACGGTTTTGCCGCCGGTGTTGGGGCCACTGATGATGAGCTGACGGTGGGCGGAGTCCATCTCAAGAGTGAGCGGGACGACGGACTTACCGCGCGAGCGCAGATTGCGCTCCATGACGGGGTGACGGGCGTCGATGAGGACGAGGGAGTTGGCCTGCTCCCCACATTCGCCAACCGATGGCGAATGTGGGGCACCCAGTAGTTTGACGCGGGTGCAGTGGTATTGCTCGGCGAAGCGGGCCTTGGCGAATTGCAACTCGAGCTCGCGGAGGATATCGACGGCGATGAGGATGGCCTCGGATTGCTGGCCGAGGCGGGCGGTCATTTCGACGAGGATGCGGTGGATCTCGCGCTGCTCGTCTTCGAGGAGGCGAACGAGTTCGTTGTTCTGCTCGATGGTTTCCAGGGGTTCGACGAAGACGGTTTGGCCGCTGGAGCTGGCTCCGTGGACGACGCCCTGGACGCGGCGCTTCTGCTCGGTTTTAACGGGGATGACGAAGCGGTCGCCACGGATGGTGACTAGCTCTTCCTGCAAGGAGTCGCCTTCGGAGAGTCGGCGGAGATAGCTGCGCAGCGAGTTCTGAATGGAGCGGCGCTGCTTTTCGACTTCGCGACGGATGGCGGCGAGAGCCGGGGAGGCGTTGTCGTCGAGGCTGCCGTCGGGGGAGAGCTTGTTGGCGAAGTAGTGCAGGAGGGGGGTGAAATCCTCGATACCCGCGCTGAGCTGCTCGATGGCGGGCCAGGATTCCTTCATCGCCTGCGGGGGATGGGCGGCGGCTTCGCGCCACTCGGCGGCACGATCGACGAGGAGGATGACATCGCGGAGTTCGGTGGTTTCCAGAGTGGCTCCCGCGATGCGGGCGCGGAGAACGAGCTGGCGGGGATCGGTGAGGCCTCCGAAATCGAAGCGTCCGCCGGCGCGGAAGAAGGCACGCACCTCGGCGGTGAGTTGCTGCTGGCGCTCGATCCATTCGGCATCGGTGGAGGGAGCGAGCGCGTCGACGGCCTGCTGGCCGAGTTCGCTCTGGCAGCAGCCGCGCACGATCTCGAGGAGGCGGTCGAACTCAAGCACGATGGCGCTGGTGTGAAGAAGCGGGGTGGGCATGAGAGTCATTCTTATTATCGCAGAAGAGTCAGAGCGATTCTTTGGAAGCCCGATGTAGCGGCCCGGTGCCGGCAAGCACAACTGCGGAAGCAACACCACTGCAGAGTTGGAGGGCATTGTTTCCCACCTTAGCGTCGAAAAGCATGACGCGAAGGTGGGGCACGCGACATTTCTTATCGGTCTACGCTTGGAAACCCGCTAGGCGAGGTGGATGTCATCGGAGGCGATGCGGCGCTCGTTCTCGGGGGCGCGGGCGGGGGTGTCGGTGGGTTCGGGTATGAGGTCGTGGATGGATTGCAGCCAGAGGATTTGAGTGGCGAAGAGTTCGCCAAAGGTGCGAGAGGCGATGGTCATGACCTCTTCGAGCGAGGGGCGCAGACCGGTCTCGAACTCGATGGATGTGACGGGCTTGGCGAGGCCGCAGGGGACGATGAGCTGGAAGAGATCGAGAGCGGTGGTGACGTTGAGGGCGAAGCCGTGCGAGGTGACGCCGCGCGAGATGTGGACGCCAATGGCGGCGATTTTGCGCTCGGGCCAAGACTGTTCCCCACATTCGCCAACAGCGGGCGGATGTGGGCCACCCATCTCTTCTTTTGCGCCGCTGCTCGGGATGTAGTCGCGTCTGAGCTGGCGGGGGTGGAGGCGCGGCGGGACGGTGGGGTGGGTCCAGAGGCCGGTCAGGCCGGGGATGCGCTGGGTTTCGATGGTGTACTGGGCGCAGATGCGCATAAGGACCTCTTCGAGGCGGCGGACGTAGTCGATGACTCCGAGCTTGGGGGAAAAGGAGCGCAGGTCGAAGATGGGATAGGCGACGAGCTGGCCGGGAGCGTGCACGGTAACATCGCCGCCGCGATTGATCTCGTGAACCTCAACCCCTCGGGAGGCGAGCAGTTCGCGCGAGGCGACGATGTTGGACTGGCGCGCGTTGCGGCCAAGAGTGATGACGGGCGGGTGCTCGACAAAGAGGAGCACGTTGGGGACTCGCTCCTGCTTGCGGAGCTCGACCAGAGTTTCCTGGAGGCGCAGAGCGGTTTCGTAATCGAGGCGGCCGAGATTGAGGACGGCGATCATGGCTCGGACTAAAGGATAACGCGGGAGAGCAAGGTTTCAAAGTTTCAAGGTTGCGGGCGAGGAGACTTGAAACTTTGATAACCTCGGGGTTAGAAGGTGAACTTTGCCGCCAGTTGTACTTGGCGGGGAGGCATGGCGTTGATGATCTGGCCGAAGCCGGCAGTGCCGGTGCTGCTGATGTTTCCATTGACGGCGGCGGCTCCGAAGAATTGGGCGTGATTGAAGACGTTGAAGGCTTCAATGCGGAACTGGAGGGTCTTTTCCTTGGAGAGCACCAACTCCTTTTGCAGGGAGATATCGAAGTTGTTCTGGCCGGGGCCGTAGAAGAAGCGGCGCGGGACGTTGCCCAGCGTACCGAGCGCGGGGACACTGAAGAGCGATGCGTTGAAGGCCGCCGCGCGCGAGCCATCGGCGGTAGAGCCGCGCGGATTGCGGTTGAGCTCCAGGTTACCTGGGGTGTAGTGAGGCGTGTCGACGCCGTTGTTGTTGATTCCGTTTGGCATCGATCCCAGTAGCGAGCTATCGGTGTTGTTGAAGAGCGTCACCGGAAGTCCGGTGGAAAAGCGGGTGATGCCGGAGACCGACCAACCGGTGGTGAGGCGATTCTGCACGCGGGCGAGGCGCTCGACGGGCAAAGCGTAGCGATAACTGGCGACAAAGTTGTGGCGGAGATCGAAGGCGGAGATGGCCTTGCTGAGCGCCGCACCCATGGGATAGACGGGCTCGGAAAGACTGGACGAATCATCGAGCGATTTGCCGTAGGTGTAGGCGGCCATCAGTTCCAGCGACTTGGTGGTGTGGCGCACGGAGGCCTGGAGCGAGTTGTAGTTGGAGAAGCCGATGGTCTTTTGATAGGTGATGCCGTCAAACGCTGGGCCGAATGGCCCCCTGACTTGCACGGTGCTGCCGTCGGCTTTTTTGAAGGTTCCACCTTCAGCGAAGGGGCCGCAGGTAGGAGAGCCGGGCGCGACCTGGCCGGGCTGGCTTACGCTGAGGCAGAGGTCAGGGTTGCCCGGATCTGCCGAGGTGAGAACCAGAAGATGATGCGCCTGCGAACCCACATAGCCGAGCTTGAGGAAGGTGTTGCGAGCGACTTCGCGCTCCATCGAGAGGTTGTAGCTCTCGGTGTAAGGCGAGGTGTTGCGGTAGTAAAACGCCGGGTCGCCGGTGATGGGAGCGTAGTTGGACCAGTTGACGCTGTTGTTGGGATGGCTGGCCGAGGCGCCGAAGACCGGAATGGGCGAAGGAAAGGGCTGCCCGTTGGTAAGGCCGGTGCTTGCAGAGACAAATGGCTCATTGAACAAGGGACGTCCGCTGGTGCTGTCGTAGTCGTATCCGTAGGGCGCGCAGGCGCTCATGATGCCCGCCGACAGGCCTTCGAAGGCGGAGTAGAAGAGACCGAAGCCGGCATGAATGCTGCTCTGGCCAGAGTGGCCGAAGAGTGCGCCAAGGGGTCCGCCGTCGAAATTCGGCGAGTAGGTCAGGCCGAGGCGCGGGGAAAAGTTATCCCACTTGGTGGGCGCAAGAGTCTTGGGAATTCCGGGATCGCCGGGGAAGACAATGCCGGTGGGCGCGCCGGGATAGACGACCGACTGCTGGCCGAGAACGAAGGTTTGGAGCTGGTTATATTTTTCGCGCCAGGGCGGAAGAACGTCCCAGCGCAGACCGTAGTTGAGCACGAGGCCGGGACGCAACTGCCAGCTATCCTGAGCGTAGAGGCCGATGTATTTGTTGCGAATGTAGAAGGCGCTGGCGTCACCCTGCTCGTAGGTGCTGGCGACTCCGAGGAGGAAGTCGGCAAAGTCGGAGCCGGTTTCGGAGCCTTGGAAGACGAACGAACCGTTGTTGATGGAGTTGGAGCGGATGTTGACCTGATCGAGATGAAAGCTGCCGCCAAGCTTGAGCGTGTGGTGGCCGAGGACGCGAGAGAGATTGTCGCTCCACTGGAAGGTGTTGTTGACCTGCCGCTCTCCGGTGACATCGACGCCGATGGTGTAGTTGTTGAAGGCGACGTTCTCAACGCCTTCAATGCTTGGGTCCAGGGGCACGATGCCGAGCGTGCCTGCACCTGAGACGAAGCCCTGCGAGGCAAGAGACGGCCCGACGCCTCCTACCGGCTTGCCGATGACGTTGAAGAAACGCATGTAGCTGAAGTGCGCCTCGTTTACGGTGTTGGGGCCAAGAGCTTTGGTCAGGCCGAAGCTGAAGAGTTGCGAGCGCCCGTTGGAGGTGGCGTTGAAGCCGGGCAGGTTGGCTCCGCCCTGCGCGGTGGGGTAGGGATTGTTCAGGTTGTACTGGTCGATGAAATAGTAGGCGGAGAGATTGCCCCAGCGCGTGTTCTGGTCGATGCGCGCTCCGGCTTTGTCGTCGCCAACGGTTTCGTTCTGCGCGGCCGTGGAAAAGCCGTTGGGAGTGTTGGCGGCCGGGATGTATTGCAGCAAGTGCGTGGCCGGCGCCGACCAGATGGATTGGGGAATGATGCCGTTGGGAAAGACCTGGGAGTAGGGCTCGCCGGCGGTGACGGTCCGGTGAAGCCCATTGGAAAGCTGGGTTGCCAGGGCAGCGCCGCTCACGGTGCCGGTGAGCTGGCTGGCGATGTCGCTGAAATTGCCGCTGCGTTCGGCGAGGCTGGGGACGGCGATGTTTCCGGTCTCCTGGCCTTGGGTCATGCTGGTGCCCTGGAAGTCGAGGAAGAAGAAAGTTTTGTCTTTGCGGATGGGGCCGCCGAGGGTTCCGCCGTACTGATTGCGGTCATAGGCGGCGCGGGTGGGAGCGAAGTAGTTGCGCGCGTCGAGGGCGGTGTTGCGGAGGAATTCGAAGGCGCTGCCGTGAAGCTGATTGCCTCCGGACTTGGTGTTGACCAGGACTTGGCCGCCGCTGAAGTTTCCGTACTCGGCGTCGAAGTTGCTGGTGAGCACCTTGAAGTCCTGGATGGAATCGAGATTGGGGATGACGGCGGTGCCGTTATTAAAATCTTCCTCGACGTCGGAGCCGTTGACGCTGAAGCCGTTGCTGGTTTCGCGCTGTCCGCTGACGGAGAGATTGCCGGGGTTGAGATCGCCGGAGGGGGGAGTGGCCGAGCAGCCCGACATAACAACTGCGTTGGGCTGCTGCGAGCTGGCGGGAATCACTCCGGGCTGGATGGCTAGCAGATCGGTAAAACTGCGGCCATTCAAGGGGACCGAAGTCATCTTGAGGGCGGAGATGGTCTCGCCGAGCTGCGAGCCGGTGGTCTCAATGCCGGGCAGATTCACGGTGACGTCGAGCGACTCGCTTTGAATCGCGAGCGGCAACTGAACGTCAAGGGCAACGTCGGCATCGGCGGCGAGATCGACGGCGCGGCGGACCACGGTCTGGAAGCCGGATTCGCTGAACTCCAGGTCGTAGCGTCCGGCGGGAAGCGAGATCGAATAGGCTCCCTCGGGACCGGTGGTGGCCTCGACGAGTGCGGCGGTGGCCAGGTTGCGCGCGCGCAGCCTGGCTCCGGGCACCAGGGCTCCGGCGGGATCGGAGACGGTGCCACGGAGGCGGCCGGTAGCCGCGGGCTCGGCTAGCAGGAGAGCCGTGGCGGCGAGGAGGACGAGGGCGAGGCCGATGGATTGGCGAAGCTTAACTCGAAAACCAAGACGAAGAGCAGAACGAAGAGTGGAGATGGACACGAGCGGTTGCCGCCTTATGAAAGTGAAAATGATTTTCAATATCTTGAGTGTACATCTCCTATCCTGCTCTGTTTGTGACCTAGGTCACGGAAGGGCGTGACGGTGCGTCGTTGCACTGAGAATGGTGCAGGAAGTGAGCAGTGATTGCGCGATGGTGAATCGATGGAAACGGCTGGATTGACTTTAGTTGCCTATCGTTGCCTGGCTGTTCCCCACATTCGCCAACGGAAGGCGGATGTGGGCCACCCGCCGGAGGGCTTCACTTCGACAGGATGACAACTTAAGAACAAAGGCAACGACGAGAACAAGAGGCCGCATTCGCGGCGACGGGAGCGAGGTCAACAACCCCGCCCAACCAACGGAAGGTTGAACGGGGCACCCGTCCCCACATTCGCCAGCAGAAGGCGGATGTGGGCCACCCGTCCGCTTCTCCTAGCAGTGTTTGGCGAGGAGTTTGGCTGCTTCTTTGGCGAAGTAGGTGAGGATGATGGAGGCTCCGGCGCGCTGGATGCTGAGGAGGGATTCGAGCATGACGCGGTCGTGGTCGATCCATCCGTTCTGGGCGGCGGCCTTGATCATGGCGTACTCGCCGCTGACCTGGTAGGCGCCGAGAGGGACGTCGAAGCGGATGCGGGCCTCGGCGATGATGTCGAGGTAGGAGAGGGCGGGCTTGACCATGATCATGTCGGCTCCCTCCTGGAGGTCAAGCTCGATTTCACGCATGGCTTCGCGGGCGTTGGCCGGGTCCATCTGGTAGCTGCGGCGGTCGCCGAAGGATGGGGTGGAGTCGGCGGCCTCGCGGAAAGGACCGTAGAAGCCGCTGGCAAACTTGGCGGCGTAGCTCATGATGGGGATGTTTTCAAAGCCGCTGCCATCAAGAGCGGTGCGCAGGGCTTCGATGCGGCCATCCATCATGTCCGAGGGGGCGATGATGTCCACGCCGGCGCGGGCCTGGGAGACGGCGGTTTTGGCGAGCAGTTCGAGCGAGGCGTCATTGACAATCTCGTATTCGGTCTCAGGGTTGGGGCTGTTGACGTGTTCGACGATGCCGCAGTGACCGTGCGACATGTACTCGCAGAGGCAGACGTCGCCCATGATGAGCAGACTGGGGATGGCAGCCTTGATGGCGCGGGCGGCCTGCTGCACGATGCCGTCTTCGGCCCAAGCTCCGGTGGCGATCTCGTCCTTGGTCTCGGGCAGGCCGAAGAGAACGATGGAAGGGATGCCGAGGGAGTGAACCTCGCGGCATTCCTTGACCGCCTCATCGACGGAGAGGTTGAAGACGCCGGGCATGGAGCCGACGGGCTTGCGGATGCCTTCGCCGGGACAGATGAAGAGAGGATAGACGAACCCGGCGGGAGTAAGCCGGGTCTCGCGCACGAACGAGCGCAGGGCTTCGGTACGGCGCAGACGGCGCAGACGATTGATGGGAAATGCCATGGTGGAAAAAGTATAATCCCGCGGAAGGATGGGCGGGAAGTGATGAGGGTCACAGGGAAGGAATTGGCGGAGTGGCGAGAGTTGGTTCATGGGATAATCCCCGGCATGGAAAAGGAAGACGATCGCTGCGAACTGGTGATTTACGCATGAGCCATGAACGTCGTTTTGATCCGAAGAGCCTGCAGAAGTTGGAAGCGCCCGAGCGCGGACAGCAGTTTCCGGTGGATGCGATTCTGGACGCGGCCGGAGTTTGCGGGGGGCTGAACGTGGCCGACATCGGCGCGGGGAGCGGCTACTTTACACTGCCAATCGCGCGGCGGGTGGCGCCGGGAAAAGTTTACGCGGTCGATCTTTCGACAGAGTTGCTGGATGTGATTCGGGGCAAGCTGGCGGTGGACGGTGCGCCGGAAAACGTGCAGTTGGTGGTCGGCGAGGATTCGGCAACCGGAGTGGCTGAGGGGGCGTGCGATTTGATATTTCTCTCCGCGGTGTGGCATGAGATCGACAACCACGCGGATGCGTTGCGGGAGTTCCGGCGGATTGCGACGGCGAAGGCACGGCTGGTGATCGTGGACTGGTGCCCGGGCGGAATCCATCCGCCGGGACCGCCGCTGGAGCATCGCATTGCACGCGCGGAGGTGGAGCGGGCGCTGGAGAATGGCGGGTGGAGCGTGCGGAAGAGCGAGTTGGTGACGGCCTGGACGTACATCGTGGTGGGGCAACGATCATGAACGCCGAAGACACACCGACAGAACGGCGCGGTCGTTTCTGTCTAGCGAGTGAATCCCGGCGCGTGAATCCAAAGCTGGACGCGGGGCCTCTGTGCAGATGTGGGCAAGGCGGCAGTTGCGGCGCGTATATAATTTTGGGTTGACGTGGTGAACTGAAGAACCAGCAATTGTGCGGAAGGAAGATCATGCCGATTGACGTAGTTATGCCGCAGATGGGCGAGTCCATCTTTGAAGGCACCATCACCAAGTGGCTCAAACAACCCGGTGACAAGATCATTCGGGACGAACCGCTATTTGAAATTTCAACCGATAAGGTGGATGCCGAAATCCCAGCACCGGCATCGGGAGTGCTGAAAGAGATTAAGGCAGAAGCGGGGAAGACGGTGCAGGTCAACACGGTGGTCGCGGTAATCGATGAGTCGGGCGCGGCGGAATCGGGCGCGGCTCAGTCTGGCTCACCGGCGGAGAAGACTGGCGACGGATCGTCGAAGGGCGGCGAGGCGGCGAGCGCGCCGCCGGCGGCGAATCAAGCGGGGGCCAAGGCGGCCGCGCCCGCAGACGGCGGAGCAGCTACCGAGGTGGTGATGCCGCAGATGGGCGAATCGATCTTCGAGGGCACGATCACCAAATGGCTGAAGAAGGTGGGCGAGACTGTTACGCGCGACGAACCATTGTTTGAGATCTCGACCGACAAGGTGGACGCGGAGATTCCGGCGCCGGTTTCCGGCGTGCTGACCGAGATCCGGGCCGAGACCGGCAAGACGGTGCAGGTCAACGCCGTGGTTGCGGTGATTGGCGGCACGGGCGCGAGCGTTGCGCCTGCGGCGGCGGGCGCGGCCCAGGTTGCGCCGGTGGCGGCGGCGAGTGTGCCCGCAGCCAGTGAACGCAGAGCGAGTGAACGCACAGCAGGAGGGCGCGAGACGGAAGCAGCTTCTGGCGAAGAGGTTCGCTCGTCTCCTCTGGTGCGCAAACTGGCGGGCGAGCACAATGTGGATCTGCGCCAGGTGGCGGGCAGCGGCGCCGGTGGCCGGGTGACCAAGGATGACATCCTGGCCTTTGTGGAGCGCGCGAAGACGGCACCGGCAGTGGCGCCAGTGGCTCAAGTGGCCGAAGCCGCTGCGCCTGCGGCGGCTTCGGTGCCTGCGGCACCCGGCAAATTTGCAGGCACGCCGGGCGCGGTGGAGCCGATGTCGGTGATGCGCAAGAAGATTGCCGAGCACATGCTCGCGTCACGGCGCACCAGCGCGCACGTACATACCGTGTTTGACGTTGACATGACGCGCGTGGTGAAGCTGCGGGAGAAGAACAAGAACCGCTTCCAGGAATCGACCGGACTGAAGCTGACCTACACGCCGTTCTTCATTCGCGCGGTGGCGCAAGGGTTGCGCGCGTGGCCGGTGATGAACTCTTCGGTGGAGGGCGACAACATTCATTACAAGCGCGACATTAACGTCGGCATCGCCGTGGCGCTGGAGTGGGGATTGCTGGTTCCGGTGATCAAGCACGCCGACGAGCTGAGCTTTGTGGGGTTGCAGCGAGCGCTCAACGATCTGGGCGAGCGCGCACGGACGAAGAAATTGAAGCCGGACGAGGTGTCGGGCGGCACCTTTACGATCACGAATCCGGGAATCTTTGGCGCGAGTTTCGGACTGCCGATCATCAGTCAGCCGCAGGTCGCGATTCTGGACATTGGTGCAATTGTGAAGAAGCCGGTGGTGCTGACGGACAAGGAAGGCAACGACACCATCGCTATCCGTTCGATGATGACCATGGCAATCGGCTTCGATCATCGCATCGTGGATGGCGCGGTGGCCGACCAGTTCATGATGGTGGTGAAGTCGGTGCTGGAGGGCTGGAGCGAGCCGCTGTAGGAGAAGAAGATGTTCAGAGCGGCGGGCTTCGGCTCGCCGCTTTGCGTGACACGAACGGCTTGGCACAAACGAAAAAAAGGCGGCAGACCCGAGAAGGTCTGCCGCCAGCCATCAGGAGGAGTCGCGTACTTTTGTTTACTTTGCCTTCGCCCAAACCGATGCGTTCATACAATCGACCACGCCGTCGATTACTTTGCTCAGACCGGAGCTGAACTTGCCCTCGTCCACGATCTGTTTGCTCGCCACCGCGTCTTTGATGCCCAGCGCCGCGCTTACAAAGGAGAGCACCGCTCGTTTTTTCTCGCCACCGGTTTTGCTTCCCAGCAGCGCTTCGATGCCGTGCACGATTGCGGGCACGAACGAGATACCTTGCAGCAGACTTGCGAGAAAAATCATTTCGTTATTCCTTTCACTTCATTCAGAACCGCAAGAAGTTTCCCGGCGTACTTGGGATCAGTAGCCCAGTGCTTTGCGATTTCGGCGATGAAAGCAGCCTCATCGCCGCGCTTCTCTCTTGCGCCCGCATAAACAGCGGCTCGCCCCAGAATCCCATCCCGGCACTGGAAGCAGTCGAGCATCGAGAGATACTTGGCGAACTCAGCCTTGACCTCGACGCTTGTACCGGCTTCGCATTCATGGGTGCACATCTGGATGCGCTGGTGTTTGCCGTGCGCTTTGATGCCGAAATAGTTATTCGCCTCTTGTGAAAGCTTCGAGTGGCCCCAGTTGCTCTCCAGCGCCGCCTGAGCCACCGTTACCAGGGCGGGCATTGCGCTTCGCTGCGAACTGCACAATGCGGCCGCGTATGCTTGCTGCACAAATTCGTGTTTTGTCATCAGTGGTGCACCACCCTCAGTGAATCGATCGCGATGTGCATGATGGTCAGCAGGACTCCGACCGCCACGCCGATCCCGGCGGTGCGTTGCAAGGCCGCCTCGTGCTTGCGGATTCTGCATTCAAGTTCCTGGATTTTCCCCTCGTTGCCGTTGCCGACGATCCACCGCATATGCGCCTTCAGTTCGCCGAGATCCCTGAGCACCCGCTCTTCGAAATTCGTCATGGCTACACTTCCAGGTTCAAAACCATCGAATAGGCTGAATACTGCGGCGGAGTGCTTGCGTCGTACTGTCTTAGATAGAACGCTTGCGTCACTCCCGTGTTCGGCAACGTAATGGTCTGGCTGGTATAGCGTCCAACCAGATTGCGGCTCATGGCCGTCCCCCATCCCCAATCTCCTTCCACGCGCACCTCGATGCCGCCGCCCGGCACCGGAGCGGCGCCCGCGTCCAGAGTGAGCGTGGTCGCGCCCCAGGTGGTAACGCGCGCATCGGGAAGTCCCGCTGGACGCGCCGAGACGTTGTCCTGCAGGTTGCTAGACACCACCGTAATGAACGCATTGTGTTTGGCTCGCGTAAAGTGCATAGTGAACGGCTGCGCCGCGTCGTTGGCAACCTTCAGGGTGAATACCGCAAATTGGTCCGAAAGGTTCTGGAAAGCGATCTCGACCTCGCGCACGATGACCACGCAACCGAGACCAAACGAAGGTGCGGAGATGCTCCACTGCTCGCCGGGTTGCACGTCGCTTGCACACTGGGGAAGCGATCCTATCCAGGACTGGTACTCACCGCTGTAGCTTGCCTGCGTCAGATCGTCGAGCAGAGCCCGCGCCGCCTGCTCGCAGTCGAGCGAGGTGCGCGGCGGAGGCCAAGTGACGTGAGCCACCATCGAACGCGTTCCGTTGTCCTCGCTGTTGGCCAGTGCCTGCACGCTTTGCGGAGCCACCACCCTGCCGCAAGCCAGCGCTTCGGTGCGATAGAAGATTTCGATCTGCTCGTTCAACACCGGCTCGCTGGCTGCGGTGAAGTGCAACTCGTCGGATGTCAGATAGCACTCCGCGCCTGCCGTGACATCTCCGATAACCCTGGTTCGCCAGGCCTGGCCGGGCCGGACTGATTGCACCCAGACGGCGCCCAAGTTGGACGCGCTGGCAGAGCCAAGGGTGCAGTTGAGGTTGGTTCCCCAGAGCGGCTCGTAATTCGCGTAGGCGGGCACGTTCTGCAAGGTTCCATCGTAGATCACGACTTGCGCAGCGCTCGTCGTTGTGGCATTGGTCGGATCAATCGCGCGCATGGTCAGAACCACATGCGTCGTTCCCGCCCAGGTCTGCGACGTGCGGGCGTTGGCTCCGTTGCAAACGCTGCTTGCATACACCTGCCCGGCGCGAATCGGCTCGGGATGAAATACGACGGTGCGAAACTCGTAGAGCAGATTCGGCGCGAGCTGGGCTACCGAAGCATTCACCACACCGTTAATAACCGGACAAATATTTCCTCCGGTCATCATTACTCCAGCGAGGCAGTTGTTTACGGCGAAGCCTCCGCTGAACAGAGCGCCCACCAAGCCCTGGCCGCTCACGTAGCTGATGCCGGTCTGCTCCAGGAGGGTGAGCCCGCCGATCTCAACCTGGTCCCGGAAGCGCAGAGCCACCGCACCCGCGCACGCCACTCCGCCCGTGGTGAATGTGAGCGGCGTGGCAACATCGCTCACCCACTTGGTCGAGTCCAGCGCCGGGCCACAGAAATCGTCCTCCACCAGAACCGTGGTCTTTGATTTGAAGGCCGGCTTCGACAAGTAAAAGTACTCTTCGCTCCCGGTCGCGGTAATGCAATCGCGCCAATACATCGCCGGCTCGGTCTCGCCAATTACGGTGATGTCGTTGGCCACCGGCGCGCTCACGGCAAGCTTCAACGACTGCGGCGAAAATCCGAGATCGCTGTCGGTGAGCGTGCGCGTGACCGCGCCCACCGGCGCCATCGTCAGGGCGCAATCAGCGGCCGACAGAACGGCGCGCGCACCGTTGGCAACCGCGCCCGCAGCCGCGCTCCAGAGCTCGCCGATCTCGACCGTAACGCTTCCGGCCCCGCTGATACTCTGCACGGCGGAGACATCGATGGCCGCGTTCTCCTCCAGCGTAAGCGCCGCCACCGCTTCTCCCGCCGTGCAGCCGCCCATCGCCACGTGTTCGCTCAGGGCACGACGATCCAGCGCGGCGATCTCTCCCTTGGCATTCAACGTGGCGCGGAAAACCGGCTTTCCCATCGCTTCGCCGGCAAACTCAAGTTGCGGCGCATCTTCGAGATATCCGCTGAACCACAATCCTCCGGAGTCGCGATAGAGACGCACCTTGCTGCCTGCCGCGACCGGGATGCTTGTTCCCTGGCAGGCAAGCCAGGCCGTCAGTACCGGCGGCTGGTTCAGCTTGCGCACGATTTTCGGCGGTGCCCCGGCGTCGAGTTGCGCGCTGTAATCGGTCTCTCCCGCGCCGGTCAAATTGTCGATCGTTAGTTTCATCTCGCCTCTCACCCGAACTCTGCTTGCTGCCTTCGCATTCAACGTAAAAAGGAGCGAATGCTCGCCCCTCTGAAACCACCGCAATCGACTTTCTGCAAAGCCGCCTGCGTCAGCGGTTCGTTATTCAATATGCTGGGATCTATACGCCGGATCAATACGCCGGCGTACCCGGAGCCGGAACATAGGAGCGATAGCACACCACGTTCTGCCCGTCGTTGGCATCCGTGCAAGCCAGCGCCTCGAACTCGGCGTGCAACAGAGTCGCGTTTACTCCGCTCGCCAACTGCGTCACCGTCTCTGCCGCCGGAGACGCCGCCTGCAAGCGCGGATAATAGAAATACACCCGGCCGCCGCTCGCCTTTTCCAGCGCAAACAGCGCCGACCACTCCTGCAGAAAAGTGTCTCCAACTCGGTCTACGAACGCCACCACCTTCTGCACTCGCGCGCCGCTTGCCGGAACTCCTCCCAGCAGCGGCGCGCCCAGTTGCAAACCAGTCGCCGTGATGGCGGAGACCGATCCCACGTTGTAGCTCACGCGGCGTACCGCGTCGGCGTCCAGGGTTGCGTTTAGCGCAGCGGCCACGCCGCCCGTAATGCCCGTGCCCAGATCCGTGACTCCGGCGGCGTAGTCCACATCCACCACGATCAACTCCCCGACCTGGTAGTTACCGAGAACCGAAGGATCGACGAGAATCAGCGACGCCGTCGAAGCCGCCAGAACCGGTTGGCCGGGCGTGGCAACCCCACCCGAGGCCCGCGACTGAGTGCCCGCGCTCGCCAACACATTCATATGTTGCGAACTTGCAGCCAGCGCCATCTGCAGTTTGCCCCACTCGCAAAAGTCCAGGCTCACCCGCGCATCCAGCACTTTGAGAAACTGCGTCTGCACCACTCCCGCCGCTCCGCTCCTCACCGTCCCCATGCTCGACTTATCCACCCGCTTGAAGTTGCGCACCAGTCCCAAACCCACCCATGGGGAGGGAGGATTTTGCAGGTTGAAGCTCAGCGACGGATCAAACACCGTTCCTGTCTCCGTCACCCGGTTGACGGGTGCGAAGTACGCGCTCACTTCACCGAAGTACTGCTGCATTCCGGCTCGTTCCATCACGCCACCTCCGGGAAGAAGAACAGCCTCATCTTTGCCGTCCGCAGCAATACTCCGTCCACTTCAGATGGAGCCTCCATTACGGGCGGCGTCCAGAAGATATTGGTTCCCAGCGCGGCGGGTGGGGTTTGCGTATAGTCGCATGAGGCCGCGCAGCGCGGCTCGCACAGTTGCAGCAACTCACGGTCCATGGCGGTCACGGTGCGCCCGCGATCGCTTCGCAACCAATCGCCGGAGCCTTTGCTGCCATAGCTCAGCGTGCAATCCAGGTACATCAGCCGACCCTCCGGCATCGCCTGGCCCGCGCCCTCCCAAGTCAACAGGAAGGCCTCCAAAAACGTATTCGCCGGTACTGGAGTTTCATTCTCCACGGCCATTACCGCCGGACGCGAAGCACCGTCCAGCGTCACCGTCCGCGCCGGATTGACCACCGCAAGCCGGTCGGCCAGGGTTCTGAAAAACGTATCTTTTGCCACCTGCATTTACGCCTCGATTTCCAGTTCGTACAGCAGTTGCGCGCCGCCGAACCACTTCACCGTCACCGTCACGATGCGGTACTCTGTTCCGCCCGCCCGCAGCACTGCCGTCTCCAGGGATTGCTTGGTGGCAATTTCGCCGGTGTCGAGTGCGCCCGCGCTGCTGAGCGCTCTCTGCACCGTGCCTCGGGTCATCCGCGCCAGCAGGGTTTTCCCATTCGGCGTCGCCTGCAACAGAACCGGCTCCATCTCCACTTCGTTTACCAGCGGGACCGTCAGTCCGAGTCCGGTCTGCTCACTCGCCGTAACCGGTTGCGGCACCAGTAGGGATGCCTTGCCCGCGCCCAGCGTACGCAACATTGCCAGAGCTGCCCGCTCCAATCCCGCCGCCGCGCCGTTCATGACAAAGCTGCTCATGACGAAAGCCTCTGCGCCACATAAGGAGCCAGCAAGCGCCGCACATCTGCGTCCACCAGCGAATCGGAAAAGTACTGCAGCCACATGCTGTCGATTTTTTGCCGTGATACGTTCAGCGCCGGGGTTGCCAGCGCATTCTTGACCAGCTTGGCGCAGGCCTGTCTCACCGCCATGGGCACTTTCTCATATCCGGCGGTATAGGTTAATTCCAGATCGCGCAACGCCGGCGCCAGCAGGCCGCAGCAGACGATCACCTCGCCGCTCTCCAGATCCAGATCCAGTGAGTTAACTGGTACGGTGAACCACGTGTTTGGCGCGGTAAACACCGCAGCCACCTCAGCCGCCAGCTCCGCCACGGCCGTCCGATCACCGACGTTGCCGGTGTAGCGTCCCCGTGCCTGCACCATCGGCGACGCCGCACCATCGGCCGCTGCCAGCGGAAGATAGGAAAGCCTCACCGTCCGCGAACGGCCCACCCGAAATCGTTCCATGTACTGTGCAATGCCAAATCCCTTCCTCCGGCAGTGCGCATCAATCAAGTCCGACGCCGCAATCACCAGGCTGACCGGAGTCGTCTCCTCCAGCCCGAACAGCGTGTATTCCTCCGCCGACAGGTATGCCATCTCGCTCTTCTCCCGCACTTCGGGGAGGGCTTTTCGGCCCTCCCCCGCGCGTCTGGATTCCAGCTTGAACCGCTCTCATCCGTTCGTCCTTGCCGTTTGCATCGACGCCGTTTCCATTAACCCAGGCGAAGCGAGGAGCCGACTCGTTCCCGGCCCCTGGCTTCGCGGCCCCGATTAACGGTTCACGATCACCTGGGCATGGGCATATCCGGCCCCCTTCACCACCACCGCACCGAACTTCACGACCATCAACTGGCGAGCCAGCGTACCGGTCAGTCCAAGCTGGAAGACGCGAGGATTGGCATCGGTCAGCCAGTGATACTCGATCAGCTCTTCGGTGACGATGTAGGCGGGAAGCACCGCCGAGCCGCTGCCCGGAGTGCCGGTGTACGGCAGCGCCCATTCTGGAATCAGCGGCAGCTCGCCGGCCTGAGTGGAGAGCGTCTTCACCGTCAGGCCGCCTTCCACTTGCGTGGTCGAGAGCACAATGTTGAACTCGCTCTTCATCTCGCGGTCGATCAGATCCAGCAACACCGGGTTGGCGTAGATGGCTGTCGGACGAACCTCATAATTCGAGTTCGACACCATCGACGCAATCTGCGATTTCAACCCGTCCACGATGCTCTCGGTGGTGGGCACCGTGGCAACGTTGCCGCCGCCGGCGATCTGTGCCGCCGCGCCGAAATACTGCAACGTCGTCGGAGCGCTCAGCGAAGTGTCGTTGCCGTTCCACAGCGCAACGTCGTGAGTACGCATCACGCCGGTCACGGAGTCGGCCAGATCCTTCGCCTGCAGGTAGGCGAACTGCTCCTGCTGCTTGCCGACCTCGATGTCGAACAGGTTGTAATTGATCTGCGACACCAGCGCCTTCAGCGGCACCGAGCGCTCAACCCGAGTCGGCGAATTCACCGTCGCCACGATGTTGCGCGGATCGACAAAGCCGTTTGCCGCCGAAGGCGCGGGGATCGCCGTCTCCTCAAAGAAGCGCGACGGATGCCCCGTAGCCGGAGCGTTCTTGATGCGCTGCCCAAAAGCACCGCGGCGACGTACGATGTCAAAGATCTCCGTCTGGTAACGATCAATCTCGATGGCGCCCGGTCCCATGAAGTCTGCTGCGGCGTGCAAATCCACAAATTGCGTATTCATTCTGTGCTTTCCTTCTCTGCCGGACCCCTTCGCCCGGCTCGTTATCCGGTCGCACCTGCCGTGCCCCGGTGGTTCAAACTCTTCCCGCCAATCCAGCCAGCGGAGTTGTCGTCCGCAACGCCAGCTTTCTACGCGATCATTCCCGCGCGCGCCAGTTCGGCCTTCACCGCAAAGCGCTGTTCAATCGTCAACGGTCCCAGAGCCTTTTCCAGCGTGCCCATTTCAATCTGCACGCCCTCGCCGACGCCGCTCTTTGCCAGCAGCGTGCTCACCAGCGGAACCAGTGTTTTGCGCCCCGCGCGCTGCCGCAATTCACAATTCTCGTTTTCGAGCTGGGTTACCTTCTGCGCAACCTTCTGCGCAACCTGCTCCGCGCCCGCTGCCAACCCGGCTTCGCCGGTCTTCTCCGCTACTGGTTTCTCCACCGTGGCGATAATGCGGTCGATCTTCTGGTTCAGCGCCTCGTACTGCGCCTCCAGCTTTCCGATCACGCGCTCCAGGGCTTGCGCCGCACTGCCGAGCTGCGCCGCACACTCCTGCATCGGATCCTTCTGGGCTGTACTGTTTTTCTCTTCGTTCATTTCCCCTCCAATAGAAAAGCCGGCTCCGAGGCCGGCCCAACATCGTTACGTGCTTCCATTCGGCTCACCGCCGCAAGCTAGCAACTACTCCGCCAGTTCCACGTTCGTACCCTGATAAGCCGCCTTGTCCCGCAGCAACATCGCCGCGCCGGTGAACTTGAAATCCGTAGCCACCCACACCGAAGCCGCCACATCCACCACCCGAACGTCGGCGATCTCGTAGCTCATGCCCAGTTCACCCTTGCGCCGCGCCATCTCGTCCACCACCTCGGGAAAGTCGCGCTCAAACAGATAGCCCGAGACGTCGAGGCGATGGATCTTGCCCGTCGTGAGCCGCAAATCCGCCGAGGTAATGATCCCCACCTTTCTTTGCGCATCATGCCTATCCAGCTCCGGCGCATAGTCCACGCCCATGCCCAGCAGCGATGGCAGAGCGCGCTCGGTCGCCTCTGTCGTCAGCATCACCCGGTGCCCCCGCGCGCCGCTCGGAGCCCGCTCCGACGGCGCGTTGGCCAGCGTCAACACCCCGCGAAATCCGCGCCGGTTGGGATGACCCTCCACCTCCGGCATAGCCAGTGCCATTGCCTCCCACTGCATTCTCATTGCGCCCCCACTTCTATCTCTTGCAGCGGCTGCCAGCCCCGCGCCGCTCGCGCTTCGTTCACTGTCAGCACCCCGCAGCTCAACAGGATCTGGTCGATCTGCGCCTGCTCCATCGGATCGGTCGCATCCACGTCGAGGAAGGCAAATTCCAGGTCGCTCCAGCCCAGCCGTTTTGCAATCGCATCCCGCGTGATGTGTTCGGCCAGCAGTCTTGCCGTCGGCACCACCGCGGTGCGGAAGGCCAGATCCGACAGCTCCTCGGCCGTCGATTTGTTGACATCGGCCTCCACTCCCAGAAACAGCGGCGGTAGGTCGAAGGCGCCGGCGATCACCCGGATCAGAAACTCCTGCCATGCCAGGCGCAGGTCCGCATCCGTGCCCGCTCCAAAGCGCAGCACCTCCGGCTTGTTCTCCGCTGTCAGAATCGGAACCCGCCCCGTGCCTTCGATGTCATCCTGCCACCAGCGAATCAGCCGCTCATGCTGTCCCGGATCGAGATCCTGCATCCACAGCGCATACTGCACCACCGAGTTACTCGCCAGTTTGGCGGCAAAGCGGTGCGCTCCCAGAAACTCATGGATGGTCTCAAACGCAACCTCCAGCCGTCCCAATCCGAACGGCGTGTAGCTGCGCGGGTTCAGCCGGATGTAGGACAGTTCGTTGTCCTTCAGCTCGATCTGCTGCCCCGTTCCCCACGGCGATACCGTCTGCACATAACGCACCTTATTCGGATCGCCATTCCAGTCCGCCCGCATCTGAATCGTCGCACCATCGACTGCATACAGAGCCAACGGCTTCTGCGTGTCGCCGGTCAGCCGCAACTCCATCGCGCCGTATCCACCGACGATGATGTCCTCCAGAACCTGTTCGCTGAACGAACGGAACGAATCGTCCGGATTCGGCTGCTCCAGCGTCTCGGTCAGCACCTGGATGCGCTGCTGCATTTCCTCGTCCAGCACCCGTCCACGCCGGGGCTGAATGCGCCAGTTCATTCCCACCACCCGGTCCTTGATCGTGTTGATGGCCTTGCGTGCGATCGGCGTCTCGGCAAAGCGGCGCAGCGCCTCCGGTGTCTTCTTCGGCAGCAGCTCCGCCCTGCCTCCAAACGTCCCAAACGTCTGTAGAATCGACGGCAGCGGGGTGGTCTTGCGCTTCGGTACCGAGGCCTCATTGCCCCCCAGCACCCGCAATCCCGCCCGCCGCATCGGCTCCCAGATCTTTTCCGCTATCTTCATTGGCTCCCCCGCGCCGGGTGGCTCCCCGCCGCAAAATTCAACCCAATAAAATAAGGACGCCGCAGCGTCCTTATTGAAAATTCCACTTCCGCTCTACTTAAGCCAATAGCCGAGAATGAGCCCTACTGTCCCAAAAGCCCACTTCAAGTGAGAGTCTGGGTAGCTGTTATTGAGAATCACAAATACCGCAACGAACAATACGACAACGGAAACGGCAATGCGGGTAAGCATCGCCCAATCCTGCTTTGTCAGCTCGCGCATTGATTATTGGCCGAACACCTTTCTTAAGGTGGTCACAGCCTCTCTAACGTTTGTCCCAAATGCTGGCTCAGCTTCTTCCGCATCGTTGGGGAAGACGGTTCCCGATATTGACAACGTGATCTCAGGAATCACCTGATCGCACTGGTTGCCCATATTGAAGGACTTAATCACATATCCTGGATACTGGCTGCTCTGCATTGATTCTCTAATCCTTGATTCATCAATCGTGAATAACATGAATAGGCTCCCTGTTTAGTCTATCGTCATAATAGTGTTTTCGGCTTATCCACTTGAAACCTTCATGCTTCGTAATAGCCGCGACTTCGATTGGTCCACCTACCATTTGCGGACCCGGCATAAACCGCGAGAACATGATCGCACTATGAACCAAGAATCTTCCGAGGTCTATTGCGTCCTGAATCGGCATCGGCGCAAATACGAGGGGTATCTGTAGCTTTTGGTTCAGGACAGGTGTCAGAGTCATCGCTAACTCCTGGGGATTTCTCGGCGACTGAATCACTTGTCCAAGCACTTGGAAAAGCCCAGGGCTATATCCCAAAACTATTCGATTAAGGACTTCACCCATCCCGCCCCAGATGACACCAGCTTGCTCTTTGGGTATCAGTTTTTTTATGGGCTGGACGACACCCTCTTTGATTTCAACTCCCCACGACCCACCCAGGCCCTCTCCCGTGGAATATCCGCCGATGAAAATGCCTATGGTTGTATTTTTCTTTTCAAAAGGCTGTTTCAGTTTGCTTTCGCACTCTGCGCCCAAAAATTCGCCCAGCAACTTAGCAATTTGTTCGGTGGTGTAGTCGGCAATATCAAATCCCAGGTCGGTTTTCGCCGTTTTCGAGCACAACTTTAGACGAAAATCCTTTATCAGAGTTCCAATTGAGGCATTTCCTATGCTGCCCGTTCCAAAGATGACGCATCCCACGGCCTCACCTTTGATGAGGTTAAAGATTTTATTGGCATTATCGTAAACGTTAGCGACCCCGCCAATATTGGGGACGTTGACACCTGGGGCGCCTGGGACGGGGAGCATTGCAATCGAAAGCGTAGACGCGCTATCGGCCGCCACCACCAAACCGTCATGGACAGCTATTAGGACTGCTATGCTCATAAGATGAGGCCTCTTACTTTTGATGGGTCAAGAAAATCATACCGATAGAGAGCGCATTGTCACGAAAATAATACCCCCTCCTCAATTCTTAACAATCGGAAGTGGAACGCATGATGCCATTGTCCTTGTTGGATGCAGGAATTGCCCCACAAATTTTGTCCGCACTCTACTGCAACCCCATCTTCTGCCGCACGCTGGCTGCGATCCTCGGCAGCTCCGCCGTCGTCGCCACCATGATCCGGCAGGCCGACAGAGTCTCCAGCGCAAACATGGTCTCATCGTCTTCGCGGTCCAGCTCGCTCTCCACAATCGCCGTCAGCGCGGTCTCCGCCTGCTCGGCTCGCATCACCCCTTCGCGAAGCTTCGGATACGTAAATGCCAGCACCTTGGCCGCGTTCACCTCGGACTCCAGCGAGAGCGCCTGGTACATGTGCACCGTGCCGTTGGGCCGGTACGCCGCATCGATCTTCAAGGGGTCGCCGCGATGGGTGTATGCGCTCACCGCGATATTGTGCCGCATCAAGCCCCACACTCCCTGCCGCTCGAACTCGCCCCGCATGGTCTGGAAGATCTGCATCCTTCCGCTCGCCGTGCGCGCGCTTTTTTTTCCGCGCTCCAGGTACATCTCCGCCAGCCGCGCGATCTCTTCCTGCGGCGAATCGGCCAGCACCGCCTTGGCCGGGGTCAGCCGGATCGCATTCGAGAACGTATCTTCCATCCGCTTCAGCAGCCATTCCTGACTGCTTTCGCCCTCCAGAATTCGCTCCTTGATCTCGCGCTCCAAACCTTCCAGCATCTCCACATCGGCGTCCGAATCCAGGCACCGCACCCGCTTCCAGTCCTTCGTAAAACGCACGTCCGCCCAGCCGCCGCCGCTCTCATAGAGCACCACGCCCACGTTGACGAACTCGTCCTTCACCGCGTCGGGCACATACCGCAGCAGGAAGAACTCGCATTGTCGCCGCTCTTTCATCCTCGAAAATGATCCGTCCGCCGCACGCCTGAACCCCACAACCTCATCATCCTACAATCCTTCCCACCGCAATCGCCCGTCACCCAACTTTTCCCTCTCCTCTTCCCTCAGTTCACCACATCCTTCCACTTTGGGAATGGGGCCCGGCCCGAATTCCTGAACTCCAGGATCAGCTCGGCCACCCGTCCGCGCCGTCGTCCCAAACACTCCACCAGCCGCTCCAACTCGTAGCTCTCGCCATACCACGCCGGCGGAATCTCCTCCGCGCAGCGCCACATCATTTGCTCATCCATGCTCTCGATGCTGCCCAGCCAGGGCTGAAAGCTCTCCCACCCCGTCACCTCGCGGTACACATCGTTGCGAGCGTACACCCCGCGCAGCGGCGAATCCGGAAACGACCACTCGCCCGCATTGAAGCAATATCCCTGGTCGATGAACGATACCGTGAACTTCCGCTCCCGGCTCTTCTTCCAGAAGGCCGCCTGCCGCCCGTTGGCGTTGCAGGTCCATTTATCCAGCGCCAGGATGCCCGCGAACGCGCCCAGATTCCGCACCCGGTCCAGCAGATGCTCCGGCAGATAGTCATAGATCAACCCCTGCGCCGGCGGCACCACGAAGCGCGAACCGAACTGCAGCCCGGGCGGGCACGCCTTCAGTCCATGCAGCAGCTCGAACTTCAGCTCCGGCGTGTGTTCGATCAGCCAGGAGTTGACCTCCACCACTTCGGTCGCCGGGACCGGCAGCCCGGCAGCCTGCGCCAGCCGCGTCGCCAGCATCTCGTTGGCCAGCACCCGCGTATGCTGCGGATTATCCTGAAATTTCACCACGTAGAAGTGACCGTCGGAGCAGCGCATCAGATGACTCTGCGCCCCGCCCCGCATCCTTCTCACGTGCTGCACCGCCGCCACCGCCACGTTTGCCCCTCGAACTACCAAACGTTTCTCGAAGCTATACTCTACCCTGTCGCCCCTCCCCGCCGTCCACCTCTCTGTATCCTTGTGATCACGTCGTCGGTCGCCGGTGGGGGAGCGGGACGTGGTACCCCGAATCCCGCACTGCCAGCGCCATCGCCAGCGCCATGATCGCGTCATCGTGCGAGCCCTCCGACGCCGCGATCCGTCCATCGCCATGGCGCACAAACCCTCTGCACTCCCCCAGCAGCCTACGGCTCTGGAACAGCTCCGGGCTCGTCACCAGAATCGCCCCAAACCGCTCCAACATCGTCGGCCGCGTCAGCACCGTGGTCACCCAGCCCGCATAGCGGTGATTGCGAAACAGCGGCTCGTAATGCTCCACCCGCTCCAGCATCGCCAGCACCGCGTGCCCATGATTGTTCCGCTCCACCACCATCAGCGCATGGTTGTATTCGCGCCCCAGCCTCGCCGCCTGCGCCGCCAGCTCCTCCGGTGTGTAATGCCCGTACAGCTCCGCGCATTGCAGTCCGCTCACCTGGTCGATCACCTGCACGCACGCATAGTCGCCGCCCGCCCCACCGCCCGCCGCGTCCACCCCCAGAATGTACTTTCGCCCCCGTGCCGGCGGCAGCCACACCAAAATGCGTCCGTTCTCCCGCGAATCCAGCGGAGCCGCCAACTCATGCATCCGCGCCTCGATCTTCGCCGTATCAAAGACCGCCGAGCCGCTAGCCACAAAGCACGTCGCCGCATCCTCGGCGAACTCCTCGGCCGCCCGCTCGCCAAAATCCTTCCGCATCTGCCGCCGGAAGGCGATCTGCCCCGCACCTAATCCGTACTTTTCCATCAAGCGCACTTCGTCGTCGCCCAACGCCTCGTCCAAAAGCTCCTTCCCCTCGCCTCCGTCGATCCGGTATCCCGCGTCCATCCACCAGGGAAAGAAGTGTTGCACGTATCCCGTCTCCTGCGCTCTCTGCCACTCGCGATAGAAAGCCCCGCCCATTCCATTCGGGGTTGACTCCAACACAATTTCCCCACCTGGTGGCACGGCGGCCCGTAGCGATGCCAGCACTTCCGGCGCGTTCGCTCCCCACCGTGCCACCTCCGAGCAATGCAGGTTCTGGATCGTCAGTCCCCGTCCGGCGTTCGCGTCCCCGGCCGTCTCCACGCGATACTCGCTGTCCAGCCCAGGAAACACCAACTGCCTCCGGTTTGACTTCGATCGCCTCAGCGCTCCGCCCTTCAGGTCCTGTGGCAGGTTCTCCACGAACCTGTGCACCATGCGGAAGATCTCCTCCGCCGCCTCTTGCGTATGCGCTACCTGCACCGTCAAAATGCCGGGCCGTGTAATCGTGCTCAGAAAGAATCTCGCCGCCACCCACGTCGAGATCCCCATCTGCCTCGCCTTCAGCACGATATTCTTGGCCCCGCACTTCAATTCAAATTCCCGCTGCGCCAAGTTGGTTTCCAGCTTCACCAATCGCCCGCGCTTGTTGCGGATTCTCAGCAAGCTCGCCGCCAATACCTCGCGATAGCTTCCCCGCTTCGTCCGTTGATCCAGTCTCTTGCCCAGCGCCATCAGGGCCTCCAGGTCCGTCCCCTGGTGTTTCATCTTTGCAGCTCTCGCTTGCGTCGTCTTCGTCACCCCTACCTCGCCGGCTCGCACGGAAGCTGTACTCCGCAGGTGCCCCATATCTGCCCGTTTTTGGCAGATGTGGGGTAGTTGATCTTGCCCTTGCTCTTGCTCTGGTTCTTATCCGCAACGTTCTAAAATCCCAACCCCGTCTCCATGGAAGCCAACCCCTCGCGCCCGCCAGACGCCCGCTCCACTCTCTGCCAATCCTGCGGCCCCCAATACCGCACCACCGATTGCAGCTTCACCACCCGCTGCGAAGACGCGGTTTGCGCCTGCGCCGGACTTCGCGCCGCCATCAGGTACCCGTCTAAAACGTGAACCGCCGCATCCAGAGCGCTCAGCGCGGCCTTCGCCTTTGTTTGGCTCGCCGGATCTTTGATTGCCAGCGCCGCCAGCAGTCCCTGGTCCGCCTCGTTCACCAGCGCATCCACCGTAGCCCCCAGCCGCGCCCACCCATCCGACGAAGGTGCCGCCGCATACGCCCCGCTCACCGTCTCCAACTCCTGCAAATCCACCTGCACCTTCGCGCTCACTGCCCGCACCGCCGGGGCCGCCGCCGGGTCCAGCGTGGGCGCCATCGCAGCGGCATCGCCGGCCAGTCCCAGCACCACCGGCAGATACGCATGAATCGTGCTCGCCGCCTTCACTGCATCCATCTGTGAACAACTCGCCAGGCAAATGCACAGGCCCACCGCCGCCAGCCCTGCCAGCGCCACCTTCCATCTCTCTCGCATCGCATCCTCCGCACAAAGCAAGACGCCGCCATCTCTGGCAGCGTCTTGTTCCCGCTCTGGTTCCTTTTTAATTCATCAGAGACGGCGGGTGCTCCACCTTCGCCACGCTGCTCTTGCGCGGATAAGGTGGGAAGCAATGACCTCCACCTCTCCAGGAATTGCTCTTGCCTTCGCCCTTGGTTTTAGAGGTGTCATCCTGAGCGTCGCGAAGAACCCCGCCCGCTCAAATCTTCCGCGCCGTCTCCAAGCTCTTCAACCCGCCATCGATTTTCCCCGCACTTCCCGCTTAGTCCTTCGCCAGCAGTCCCAGCATCGCCGTCGCCAGCGCGCTCCCCAGCGAAATCACCGTCCCCGTCCCCACGTGACCCAGCGAAACCCCCTGCTGCTGTAACACCCCCAGCACGGTGGTCAAAGCAAGCAGCATTCCTGCCGCACTCGTCTTCGGCTGCTCAAGAATCCGTCCCAAAATTTCCGTCATTCTCTCACCCCTTTTGAATTACTCTCGTTTTTTCTACCGCCCACCTGCTGCAACACTTTCACGCCATTGCTCGCTTGTGATTGAGTGTTGCTGGTCGGGCCGCTCTTGCGAGTGGCCCGGTTGTTCACTACGCTTGTGCCCTTACCGACGTTACTTAACCGTAACGTCCATCAACCGGCACGTCGTCGTGTCGCCGGAAACCGTTTGTGTGCCCTGAATCACAAAGTACATATTGCTCGACACGGGAAGTGAGAACGTCAGAGCGTT
>Ga0182030_10001840_pt1 | contig 44408 bp, 36 predicted proteins | sample 812S3MmetaG_FD_121299 | JGI IMG/M metagenome (GOLD analysis project Ga0182030, IMG submission 121299) | Permafrost microbial communities from Stordalen Mire, Sweden - 812S3M metaG (Illumina Assembly) | ecosystem: Environmental > Terrestrial > Soil > Wetlands > Permafrost | place: Sweden... | reverse complement strand
TGCTGGGCTAATTCCATCCAACTTCCGCGGACGGGAGGGCTGCGCCCGGGGGATTGGGGTGGGGACGGCTCGTCCCCACAGAGATCCGGGGTGGGGACGGCTCGTCCCCACATCCGGCCGTGGAACCTGAAACTCGAAACCCGCCCCCCTATGCCCGGCTTGCAGGCTGGACCCCCACCCGGCGTAGCATTTGCTCACATTCCGACTTTGTCGGTGGCCTTGATTGAAAACAGAACAAAGCGGTGCCTCCCGAAGCCATAACCAGGCAATAGAAACGTAAGTGCTTGCGCCGTGGATTTTTGCGTAAGGCGAGGAGTGAGGTGCGTAGCATATCCTTCATGGATCTGGAAGCACCTCACGACGACGTCCTTACGCAGAAAGACCAAACAAACACTGCGTTTCTATTGCTTGGTTACGGCTAAGTTTTTGGCGGATTTCTTGCCCCGCAGAGACCGAAATCCGATGCCACCAGGCGTGCAAGGCCAAAAATTAACACAAACTGCTTTAAACCAATGTGTTACAGCTAATAATTGGATAAAAAATAACCAAAAACAACCATAAATAACCAAAATAACAGTTTCGTTTTTTTGGGGCGTTTGGGGGTGCCTTCCAGCCTCCGCACCGCCTCCCGCTTTGCGCGGCCAAACTGCGGTGTCGCGTCCCGCTCCGCAGGACAAACGCGCAGTCCGTCAGCCAAATTGGCGCGCCCGTCCAACCTGACCAACACCTTTGCGATGCCCGGAGAACGAAGCGGGGCCGGTGATCTCCGTGTCGGTGATCCCCGTTGCCGAGGATCAGGGCCGGTGGTAGGTTGTGGCCATGCTTGAGCTGGTCGCCGCCGCCGCCCTGGCGCTGCCGGCCCCCGAACCGGGGCCGGCCAACTTGCCGCCCGGAACCAACCGCTTCATGGGCGGGGCCGCGTCGCTTTCCCCAACCCGGACGGTGGACGCCACCACATTGCACAAAAAGGTGCTCGTCGGTTACCAGGGCTGGTTTCACGCGGGGGGCGAGGGGGCCGCCCGCTGGGATCATTGGAACCGCGATTGGTCCGCGCCACCCCGAACGAACCACCTGGACGGGCTCACCTTCGAGATGTGGCCTGACGTGAGTGATTATCCCGACCAGTATCCGGTGGCCGGTTTCACCCAGCCGGACGGCGCGCCGGCAAAGGTCTTCAGCTCGCAGGATCAGAGCACGGTGGACTTGCACTTTGACTGGCTGCGGGATTACGGCATTGACGGCGCGGTGGTGCAGCGGTTCGTCACCCAGACGCCGCCGGACAACACTCAGAGCTGGAAGACCAACGTGCTGGAGCACGTGCGGGCGGCCGCCAACCGCACGGGGCGCGTTTTCATGCTGGAGTATGACCTGAGCGGCGCCAACCCGAATACGCTCTTCAACCAGTTGACCAATGACTGGACCGATCTGGTCGTCCGGCAGCGGCTCACGGCCGACCCACGTTACCTCCATCACGATGGCAAGCCGGCGCTCATGATGTTCGGCTTTTATCCCGAACGCTTTGCGGGCACGGCGCTGCCCCGGCAAATCATCGCCTGGTTCCAAACCAATGCGGTGGGCGGCGTGACACTCATCGGCAGCGGTTGGTGGGACTGGCGCCGCGGCGCGACCGGTGACTGGACGAATGTTTATCGCAGCTTCAACGGTTATTGTCCGTGGAACACAGGGAATTACCACACGGTCGGCACGAACAAATACGCCGCGACCGCGCTTTGGGGGGCGGACCTGGCGGCGGCGACGAACGCCGGCATGTTCTACCTCCCGCAAGTTTATCCCGGATTCAGTTGGGACAATCTCAAGCAATTGCCGCCCGGTGCCTCCAACATCCCGCGGCGCGGCGGTGAATTTCTCTGGGAGCAATTCAACGCGGTCGCGAATTTGGGCATGGACATGTGCTATGTGGGCATGTTCGACGAAGTGGACGAAGGCACGGCCATCTTCAAAGTCAGCAACACGCCGCCGGGCCCGGGCCGGTTTGTCACCTATGAAGGACTGCCGGCGGATTGGTATCTGCGGGTCACGGGCGAGGGGGCCAGGGTCATCCGGGGCGAACGTCCGAACACGCGGATCCTTCCGATCGCGCCCTGACGGTGCTTAATTCGCCTGGCGCAGCACCACCACGGAGTTTTCCTCATTGCCGCCGGTCACGAGGGTCTGGCCCTTGGCCAGGGACTGGGTGATTTTGCCCCGGCCCGCCAGGGTCAGTTCCACACGTTCCCCGCCGAGATTTTTAACCGTGATTTCGCAGCCCGCGCCCAGAATAACCGTTTTGGCGTCATTTTTGGCCACCGTAAAGGACTGGGTGCCCAGAAGCGTGTAGTGCTGCCATTTGAGCGGCAGCTTCTTGAGTTTGCCTTCAATCTCCGGGGCCACCGGCTTCCCGTTGGCGGCCGCGTCGTTGGACCCGAGGACCCATTGCGCCTGCAAGGACAGGTCCCCCTCCGCCGCCCGCGCCGTCAGGCCGGGCAGGCCAAGGCCCAACAGCATGATGGCGGCGCAAAGCGGCAGGGAGGTGGAACCTAAATTCAGGAGGCAAGGGAAGGATGATTTCATGCTTGGGTTCAGTTTGGGCCGCCGGGTGCGGGGGTGACTGGCGGGGCTTTTCGCGGGGTGTCGGTGAACCAGACCAGGGTGGTTCCTTCACGGGCATCCCGGTAGGTCGTCGCATCCATGCTGGCCAGGGCGGTCTCCACCGCCGGCGTGTCCGCCTCGGCGGTCTTTGCGGGAACAACCGGTGCCGGGTACAAATGACCCGCCCAGATGACCACTGTGAGCACCACCGCTGCCGCCGTGGGCAGGATCAGCAACCGGAGTTTGCCGAGCAGGCCGGACTCCGCCTGCGCCGGTGACCGTGCGGCTGACCCTTGGATGTCCCGTTCAATCTTCGACCAATAAAATTCCCGCGTTTCCGGCAGCGCGGGGGCGTCTTCCACCGACCGTAGCTGCCGGCGGGTGTGTCTCAGTTCCGCCACCAAGTCCGCTGCCGCCGGGTCGCGCGCCACCCATGCGGACATTTCAACAGCCTGGTCCGGCGGCAGCTCACCATCCAGCCACGCCTGCAATTTCAGTTGTTCTTCCAAAGTCATTTGTTCTGCCGCAAGTCCGGCAGCATGGCTGCCAGTTTCCGCCGCGCATAAAACAGCCGCGACATCACCGTGCCGGTGGAGCAGCCCATCGCCTGGGCGATGTCTTTGTATTCCATATCCTCAAACTCATGCAACACCAAAACCGTCCGGTGATCTTCCGAGAGCCGTCCCAGCGCCCCGTCAATTAGCCGGCGTAATTCCGTTCGTTCCAACCCTTCGGTTGGATTCACCGTGGTCGCCGGCAGCAAGGGTTCCAGGCCGTCGTTGGCCTCCAGCAGGGCTTCCAGTGAACTGGTCCGCTGTCGCTGCTGGCGCCGAAGGTGGTCCAGGCACAGGTTGATGACAATCCTGGTCATCCAAGTGGCAAAACCCGCGTCACCCTGGAACTGTTTCAACCGCTGCCATCCGCGGACCCACGCCGTCTGCGAAAGCTCCAAGGCGTCGTCTTCGTTCCGCGTCAGGCTGAACGCCCGGGCGTAGATTTTGTCCCGGTGCCGGGCCACCAGTTCCTCGAACGCTTCCAACCGGCCGTGGCGGGCCAGTTTGACCAGCCCGGCATCGGCCGTGGTGGATAAAGCGTTGCCGGTCATGAATTGGACGCCGCCTGCGGGGTATTTATTCAGGTGGCCGCTACAATTTGCCCTTGGTGCTGGGCAGTTCGCCGGCGATGCGCGGATCCCGCTGGCACGCCGCGTCCGTGGCCCGGGCAAACGCCTTGAACAACGCCTCCACAATGTGGTGCGGTTCGTCGCCGTAGAGCAGTTCCAGATGCAGGTTGCACCGGGCCTCGTTCGCAAACCCTTGAAAGAACTCCCGCGCCAGACCGAAGCGGAACGCGCTGGAAACGTCCTGGGTTTTTTCTGCCGCCGTCAACTTTTTATGGGCCTGCGAATCCAGACCCTTCCAGACCAGATACGGCCGACCGCTGAAATCAATTACGCACCGCGCCAGGCATTCATCCATGGGCACGTAGGCCTCGCCGGTGAGTGGATTCCGCGGGTCAAACCCCGTGCCGTAACGCCGCAGTCCGCGTTTGTCCCCGAGCGCCTGCAAAATCGCCTGTCCCAGCGCAATACCGCAGTCCTCCACCGTGTGATGGGCATCCACCGCCAGATCCCCCCGACAAGTCAGCCGCAAATCCACCGTGGCGTGTTTGGCGAACAGCGTCAGCATGTGGTCGAAGAAGGCCAGGCCCGATCTGATGTTCGATTTGCCACGCCCGTCCAGGTTCAGCCGGATGGTGATGCGTGTTTCTTTCGTTTCCCTTCTGAGGATTGCCTGGCGTGCTTGCATATTGGAATGTAAAACCTGTGGCCCCATTTCTTCCCATTAGCATCGGGCTTCAGCCCGGTCAAGATGCTGTGCCGGCGGAAAAAGCCGTTGAGACGGCTCTGGCTGCTGCGTCCGGCCACCACCGACCCCGCTTTGCGGGACCGGTGCAAATGAAACCGACATGGTCCATGCAGATTGCATTTTAAGGCCAGCTTCCACCCCGTTTTCCGCCGTCTCCTCTCCTCGGCTCAATTGCTGGCGGGGGCCGGGCCGGTGGGCGTCAGCGCACCATGCACCGAGCAGGTGGCGCGGGAATTGATGGCGTTGATGGTGTAGGTGCCGCCGCTGGGGCAGGTGGGGAACGTGTTGTTTTTCAACAGCCCCTTCAAATCGTCCTCCGTAGCCACATCATTGTCGCCCTTGCGGTTCTCCAGCATCCACAGTTGTTTCGCCTGCTCGATGGATTCGATGTTCATCAGGCAGGTCTGTTCCTTCGCATGTTTGACGGCATGGTTGATCCCCAGCGTGGCCACGCTCATCAGCAGGCCGATGATCGCCACCACAACCATGATTTCAATCAGCGTAAAACCGGCTGAACGGACCCATTTGAATTTATTCGTAATTTTCATACCGTTGTGTGAGTCTAGACCATTATCAAACACTAATCAAACAATGCAATTCACAAAAAGTTGCAATAATCCGATATGACAAAACTCTTGCGTGGCGGCCTCTACTGGCTGGCTTTGGCGGCGGGCGGCGTCGGTTTGGTGGCGGGCGCCCGGGCGCTGGCCAAATACATCGTGGCCCGGTTCAACGACCCCTATTTCGACTCGTTTTCGTACAACGACCTCGTCTTTTCCGGCGGGGTCATCTTTCTGCTCTCGCTCATCCTGCTGATTATTGCCGAACTTGCCCGCGCCCTGGGCCGCGCCTTCCCGCCCGTCCTGTCCGATAAATCCGGCGCCGCCCCCCAGCCTGCCGGCGGTGCAGCCCCGCCCGCCGCGCTGGCTGGCCCCGCCCTGCAAGCCGAAGCCGACCGCGAATCCGCCGACGAAAAGCTGGCCCGCCTGCTGAAGCATAAAGAGGAAAACTGACCCCCGGGGCGGCAAATTCCGCGCTTGCGGAACGGAGGCCGGTTCTGATAAATTTTCCGTCTGCGATGATCGGTCGCGCAGGTTGCCTTGGTAGCTCAGTTGGTAGAGCAGTTGACTCTTAATCAATTGGTCGTGGGTTCGAGTCCCACCCGGGGCACCATTATTTTCATTTCCGCTCCGCCTGGCAGCCAGAACTCACCGCGCCAGCCAGCCGCCATCCGCGTTCATGATCGTCCCGTTCAGGTAGTCAGCGTCCTTCGACGCCAGGAACAGGACCGGTTCGGCGATGTCCTCCGGCGTGGCCCAGCGGCCTTCCGGGATGCGCGCCAGAATGGACTCGCTCCGCTTCTCGTCCTCGCGCAGCGGACGTGTGTTCTCGGTGGCCACGTAGCCGGGGGCGATGGCGTTGAAGTTGCAGCGTTCCTTCGCCAGTTCGTTGGCAAAGGCCTTGGTGAGGCCCGCAATGCCGCTCTTGGCCGCCGTGTAGCCGGGCACAAAAATGCCGCCCTGGAATGACAGCATTGAGGCGAGGTTGACCACCTTCAGCCGCGCATCGGCCGGTGCCTTTTCCCGGCCGCCGGTGAGCCACCACTTGGCCACCGCCTGCGTCAGGAAGAACGGCGCGGACAGATTGATCTGCAAAAGCGCGTTCCAGTCGGCCTCCGGATGGTCCACAATGGGCGCGCGGCGGATGATGCCGGCGTTGTTCACCAGAATGTCCACCCGGCCGGTGTCGCCGATGATCCGGGCGATGAGTTCCGCGGCGCGCTTCTGGGTGAGCTTGCCGAAATCTTCCGTATAGGCGTTGAACTTGGCACCCAGAGCCGCCGCCTGCACGCCCGTCTCCGTCTGGTTTCCGATGCCCACGCCGATGACTTGCGCGCCTTCGCGGGCGAACGCCAGCGCGATGCCTTGCCCGATGCCCCGGCTCACGCCGGTTATCACGGCTACCTTGTTCTCGAATCGTCTGGTATTCATAATGTTCTTTTGGCAGGGGGGTAAACAGCCAGACCGTTGACAGGTTGAAGGGTTGGCGTAAAGCGCTTCAACGCGTTAACCCTTCACCGCAGGTCCAGGGGCTTGACCGGGTCCACGTCGTCGAACGCCTGGTTTTCCCCGGCCATGCCCCAGATGAATTTGTAATTGCCCGCGCCGCAGCCGAAGTGCATGGACCAGTTGGGCGAGAGCGCCACCTTGTCGTTGTGCAGGAACAGGTGCCGCGACTGCCGGGGTTCGCCGAGGAAATGCGCCAGCACCTTGTCGCCCAGGTCGAAATAAAAATAAATTTCCGTGCGCCGCCAGTGGGTGTGGGGGGGGAACGAGTTCCACACATTGCCCGGTTCCAGCGCCGTCAGACCCATCACCAACTGGCAGCTTTGGATGCCGCCCGGGTGGATGAACTTGTAGATGGTCCTCCGGTTGGCGGCCTCTTGCGTGCCGAGGGCCACCGGCGTCGCCTCGGGCGCCTTCATCCGGGCGGCCGGATGCACGACGTGCGCCGGGCACGACAGAAAATAAAACTTGGCCGGATTGCGGGCGTCCACGCTTTCAAACGACAGGGATTTTGTGCCCATCGGCAGATAGACGCAATCCAGCTTGGCCAGGTCGTACGTCTGGCCGTCGGCCTGCACCAGCCCGGCCCCGCCGACGTTGATGGCCCCCAGCTCGCGGCGTTCCAGAAAATGGGCGCGCCCGGTTTCCTTGTGGTTGGGCAGCTCCACCGGCTGGTTGGCCGGCATCACGCCACCCACCACCAGCCGGTCCAGGTCGGTGAACGTGGCGTTGATCTGGCCCGGGGTGAACAGATTGGCGATGAGAAACGTGTCGCGCAGTTCCTGGGTGGACATGCCTGGCACGTCCTGCGGACGGGGCATCCGGCGAATGCTGTTTTCAATCATGCCGGCAACTTGGCAAATAAAAAGCCGGACGACAAGAATTTGCGCGTGATTTGCGGAGGTGGGGCTTTGGGGCCATGCGGAGCCCCGGCTGGCAGCCGGTTTTGGACATGCGAACATCAAACCTGCCGCCCGGTCCAGCCCCGTCGGGGGCGAGATATTTGTAGATTCCACCCCCAAGAACCATTCCAGACTCCGCCAGGAGCGGCATCTTCGGCCCGGTGCCGCCGCCAACAACCACGCCAACAACCAGGCTTGACAGCGATACGTTACCGGCGTAAAAACGGGTAAAATTCAATGATGAAGCCCCACGAGCTGGGAAAGTGGGCGGTTCGTGTGTTTGCTTCTCAGGTCAACTGAAGACATGAAAACAGAAACTTTGGATCAGGGAATTTCAATCTCCTGTTTCAAACGCGCCGTTCTGGTTCTGGGGCTGCTTGCCGGCGCATCGGCACCGGCCCAAGTCCGGGCGGACGGCTGCTTCGTGGCCTCGCCGTTCGTTTGGAACAAAGCCAAGGACATCAACGAACCCACCCAGAAGGCCATCCTCGTGTTCGCGGGCGGTCATGAGGATCTGATCCTCCAGGTCAAATACAACGGGCCGGTGGGGGCGTTCGGTTGGCTCGTTCCCGTCCCGTCCCGCCTCACGGTCCAAGCCGGTTCCATGAAGTGCTTTTACGAACTGAGCCGGTACACGCAGGAACATTGGGAGCCGCGCCTGGTCGCTGATGCGATGAACCGTTCCAGATCCTTGGCCCCCAACTCGGCGGGCGTCGGTCCGCCGCCCGAGCCGGTGAAAGTCATTGAAATCAAAACCGTGGGCGCTTACGAGGTGGCCGTGCTTTCCGCGGCCGAGCCGGGCAGCCTGGAAAATTGGCTGACCGCGAATCAGTTCGCTTTTCCCAAAGACAAGGCGGCGGTGATTGATGATTACGTCCGGCGGCACTGGTATTTCGTGGCGGTCAAAATTGATCTGGCCAAGGCTGGCGGTTTTCAATTGTTGTCCGGCGCTCCCCGGCCATCGGCGGCCGTTAATTCCGCCGTGGCGGAAAAACTGTCCGAGGGCGAACTTCAGCCGTTGCAGCTCGGCTTTGCCTGCGACCAATGCGTGTTCCCGCTGAAAATCTCCACCGTCAACGGCACGCCGTCGGAGGTGCAGGTGTATGTGCTCTCGCCGGAACCGCTGGTGGAGCGAACAATGTTTGAGAAGAAATTTCCCGATCTGCCGCGGCTGGCCTTGGAGCAAAACGCCCGCCACATCCAGGCGGAGGAGCAAATGAAGGCGAACACCCGGGCTTTGCTCCGGCGTTTGCATCCCGGGGAGGACCTCATGCCTGGGTTGCCGGTGGAAACCAACCTCCCTTTGGATCTCATGCTAAAATCCTTCGTACCCAATGACTTGCTGCTGCCATACGGGGCGGTCACCGCGAAGGACTTCCCCGCGTGCGGCCGGCTCCTGCCCGGGTTCACCGGCAAAACCTGGTGGCTGACCAAACAAACCTGGACGTTCCAGCCGGCGGAGATGCGGGACCTGCTGTTTCAGCCCGCCGCGCCGGTCTTCTTGGAAGACCTGGCCGGTGACGGCGGTTTCTGTGCGGCGCAAAACCTGTTGCGGCTGGGGTCCGTCGCCGTGCCCGGGCTGGTGCAGGCGCTCCTAAACACCAATCCTCGCGTGCGGATTCACGCTGCGTCGGTGCTGGATGGGATGAATGGCGGGGAGGCGGTGACGGAGGATCCCCGGGTGCTGGCGTGTGTGCCGGCACTGTTCCACGACCCGGAGTGGGAGGTGCGCATGACCGCCGCCGCCGCCGCGGGCGACCGCTGGAATCCGCAGTATGCCGGACCGCTCATCCAATTGTTGCGGGACGAAAATGCCGGGGTCGCGCAGGCCGCCACCTTCGCCTTGAAACGAAATTTTCAAGGCCGCTCGAAAAACCTGCCCGCCTTGCAGGCGCTGCTTCACGATAACAACCTCGCGGTCCGGGCGAACGCGGTGGACGTGATCACCGCGGCAGGCGTGCCGGTGGACAGGGCGGACGTGCTTTCGCTGCTGGACGATCCCGACATGCGCGCGGTGAGCCTGGCCATTTCCCAATTGCGGTCGGCCGGGGTTTCGTACCAGGAACTGACGCCGTTGCTGCTCAACTCTTTGACGATGGCGCGGCTGGCCGGGTTGATACTGTTCGGGGAACTCGGCGACAAAGCCTCCATCGGGGCCATCATCCCGCTGTTGCGCGACCCGGAGCCGCTGGTGCGAAGCCGGGCGTGGGCATTGTTGAAAACCCTCAGCGGCGAGGAAATTCCGCAAGCTCAACCGGACCAATGGGCGCGGTGGTGGGCGGAGAACCGGCTTCCCTTTTTGATCGCCGATCACACCAAAGCCATTGAAATGAATGCCACCAATGGCGTGGAGTACCGGCTGCGGGGATGTCTTTATAACGATTCCCACGACTACGCCCGGGCGCTGGCGGACTTTCGTCAGGCCATTCGCTGGGGTTCCAATGACCCGGATTACCCCCGTTTTCGGGTCTGGCTTATCCGGGCGCGGACGGGGGAGGAAGCGGCGACGACCCGCGATTTGGAGGCGTACCTGGCCACTCGCCGGACCGGCCGGCCGGATGACTGGCCGGCCACCGTCGGGTGGTTTCTGGCGGGGCAGTTGGGCGAGGTCAGTTTTCTCCAGGCGGCCGGCGACCGGAACACCCGGACCAATCAGTAACAACAGTGCGAAGCGTGGTTCTACGCCGGCATGAAACGCCTGATCGCCCATCACCAAACCACGGCCGCCGTATATTTTCAGAAATGCCTGGCCACCAGGGTGGACAACTTCGAGGAATACGAGAGCGCCGAAGCGGAATTGATATTCCTGCAAACACAGCCTTGAAGCCCCCCTCCGTGGGCGCATCTCGGGCACTGCCCTGAAAGTCTACGGAGCGCGGCTGTGGCTGCGAAACCAACCGCAGCAGGCCGGATCGCAAACCATCGGTTCAATTCACCAACCCACCTTTATTTCGGCTGCGTGAGTGCTGCGGCTGGGCTGCGCCACCGCCGCGCCCCGGCGGCAGTGTACCCTTCCTTCACCAGCCTTCCCTTTTCCCACGCCAACAACCAGCCTTGAAAGCGATACGTTCCAGGCGTAAACCGTTGGAAAATCATAAAATATGACCCCCCTGAATTTTGCCCTCGTCGGCCTGCGCTTGCTGGCCGTTTACTGCTTCATCCACGCTGTAACCCCTGTGTTTTCCGCGCTGGCCATGGCGGCCACCCTGTCCGACACCGGGGGCTTCCGACCCTCGCCTTACCCCGTCATGCTCTACAATTTGCTCCCCGGGGTGGCGCTGTTGCTGCTTGGCGGGCTGCTGTTGCTTTTCTCCGGGCCGCTGGCGCACCGCCTGGTGCCCTCCGCCAACACCGGGGTGCAAATGGCCGCCTGTACCTTCGATCAGATGCAGGCGCTGGCTTTCGCCGCCGCCGGCCTGCTGATTTTGGCGGACGCGTTTCCCGGCCTGGTGCGGGCCGTGGAGAACTTGGTCGAAGTGGCAGCTCTCAACAAACAGGGTGGCGCGATGCCCGCCGACCAGGTTATCCACAATGGGCTGTATTGCTGCGGCGTGGTCCTGCAAATGTCCATCGGCCTGCTGCTGCTCCTGAACCCCAAAGGCTTCCGCAACGTCTGGCGCTGGCTGCGGACCGCCGGAACCTGACCTGCCGGTTCACATCAACCCGTCCAGGCACGCCCGCACCTGCCGCCGCAATTCCTCGCGTTGGGCCGGGCTCAGTCCCTGAGGATCAAACCGGTACCGGTAATGAAGGCGCAGGAGTTGTCGCAGCGGTTCCCGCAATACGCCCCGGGCCGGGTCTCCGACCACCTCATTCATCCAGTCGGAGAGGGATTGCCCCGGACGCCGCAGCAATCCGCCGGAAAGTTTTTGTTCGAGCAGATAAAACTCGGAGTCCAAACCCGGCCAGTGCGGACCAGGCACGGGTTTGACGGTGGCCGCGGGTTTGTGGCGCCGCCGGTGATAAATGATCTGATAAAGGAAATACCCGATAGTAGGCACCAGGCCCATCAGTAAATAGGGCCGCCAATGATTCTGGCCGTAGAAAAATCGGGCGAGTTGATAATGCAGCCAGGAAAACAGGTCGGAAAAAAAATGCCAGACGGACGTGCGCCGCCCCGCCTCCGTAACCCAGGACGAAGGCGTGGCGTCGAAGGTTTGCCAGGTGTGGCTGGCGTCATCCCAGGCCATGCACCAGGCATGGGCATCGTGCTGCCGCACCACATAATGATGGCCGGACGCTTCGTGGACGTAATAGCCGACGGCGTAGCGGGCGGGGATATGGAGTTCGCGTAGCAGGAGTACGGCGGCGGTGGCAAAATATTCGCAATGGCCCTTGTGGGTGTGGAGGAGAAAATTGGCCAGGGCGGTGTCATTAGTGTCGGCCCTCCTGGCGGCCTCCGCCTCCAGGCTGTATTCATAGTTTTTTTGAAAGTATAGGCTGATGGCCAGCAGCTTTTGGGCGTCGCTCAAACCCTCCAGTGGCAGCGAGGCGATGACCTGATCCAGGGCGGGCTGCTCACTTTTCGGCACGGCCAGGTCTTCGCTGACCACGGCGGATTTGTTGGTGGCCGGCGGTGCATCCAAGGCGCCGCTCCCGCCGAAACTGGCGTCGAAAGTGACCAGCCGGGGCCCTTCACAGGAAACCGCCCCAACGCTGTTGTTTTGCAGGGAATAAGCGAACAGGTTCTCCAGATGATCGCAATCCACCGGCAGCGGGAGCAGGCCGGTCGGCTGGCTGTCCTTTCCGCCGGTATTCCCTTCCAAGTAACAGGAAACGTTGACCAGGGAACGGTGGTTTTGACCGGGATGCAACGTCCAGTGTTCGCTGTCACGCGGAGGGTCTTCCGAACGGTCAGTGAAATCGTTGGGCATGCCCCCGACGGTCCAAAATGGGGGCGTATAATTGCGGTAGCTGGCTTCGCGCAGGTAGCTGGGCACGATGGCGCCGTTCAACGGGGTCACCCGGATGATGATTTCGGAGGACAACTGCAAATTGGCCCGGTCGCCCATGCTGGTGCGGGCCTTTTTGGGGTCAGCCGTCTGCCGTTGCAACCAGGAGAGCAGAAACCGGGGATTGTAATTGTCGGCCATTTCAATGAGCCGGGAGAGCTGGTTGAAACCCCGCTGGCCGAAAAAGCCGGCGCCGATCACCCCCGCCAAAAGGAGCACCCAAAAATACCAGGCCACTCCCCGCGGCCGCCTGGACCACAACGCCCAGCCCACCAACCCGCAGAACCCCCAAAAATAGGAACTGCCCTCGGCAGTATGGGAACTGGCGGACATCAAACACAGCACGAAAAAGGGCCAGGCGGTGTTAAATCGATAAACCGGGGGCGGGGGCCGGTGGCTTTTCAACAGCCGTTTGCGACGGTAGCGCAGATACGGCGAGATGGCGTCCAGTGGAAATTCCCCACGCGTACTCAACGCCTGGGCGGCGGCCAGCCAGAAGAAGACCAGCGGCAGCCAGCGGATCAGGGCAAACGCGGCCAGGGTGCTGGAGGCCCCGGCCTGCCGGCTGTTCCCCGAGTCGGGATTGGCCAGCAGATTGACGAAAGTCGTTGGGCCATTGTTGCTGGTGAAGGCGTAGATCGCGGCGGCCAGCCCGAGCAGCATGCAGAAGTTCCAAACCCGCGTGATATCGGCATCCGACAGCTCCCAGCGGACTTTATGGAAGCGGGGACTTTCCAGAACCGCGGCCAGCACCGCCGCCACCGGCAACAAATCGGATTGCCAACCCCAAAACAGGAGGGCGGCGGCCAGCAGCAGGGGCGGGGTTTTCATAATTTTTGCAGCCCGGCCTCAATATCCCCCAGCACCAGGGTGTGAAAGTACTCCGGCTCGCCCGCGGTCAACCCTGCATTCGCCGGCCGCGCCGGGGCTTTGGCCACCACCACCACCAGCACCGGCATCCCGGTGGCCCGCAGTTTTTCCACAAACCGGTGGCGCTCCTCATTCCACGAAATAAAGATGCAGATGCAATTGCTCACCACCCCCGCGTGATTGAGCACCAGATGTTCCAGGTCCGCGAAGGTCTTGCGAGTGGAGGGTTGCACGGAGGCGAGAATCTCCAGCATTTGATCCGCGTGCGCCAGCCCGCGCCCGGCGGTGAAACAAAAGGCCTCCGTCCCCACAAACAGCAGGTCCAGCAGGGATTCCTGCGTTTGGATCGTGCAGGCGAACGACGCGGCCACCGACACGGCCTCCTCGAACAATTCTCCCGCCGGCTCGTCGCTGAAGGTGTCCAGCACCAGGGCGTGCCGCACAAAGAATTCGTCCTCGTACTCCTTGACAATCGGCTTGCCGGTGCGGGCCCAACTGCGCCAGTGAATGTGACGGAGGGGGTCGCCGTGGCGGTAATCGCGCAACGCGACGAACTCATCGCTCTGACCCACATGGGCGGCCAGGGCGACCCCGCCGGCCTGGTATTTCACTGTCCCGGGCAGGGCCAGCGACGGCACCGGATAACGCCGGGGCAGCACGAGAATTTTCCCGGGCGCCGGGATCCGGATCAGGGCGCGGAACAGACCAAAGGGATCCGGCCGGGCAAGCATCGCCCCGGAAAAGTTCAATGCGCCGCGCCGCAGCGGGGTGATTTCCACCAGCGCCTCAACCTCCCGGCCCGGGGGCAGGGGGGGCAGCGGGGTCGGCCGCATCCGGGCCGGGGTGCGGACCGCCGGACGGGAGCGGGCCGGCCAGAACGAGCGCACCGACCGGGCCTCGGCCCGTTTGAGCGCCAGCCATTCCGACCACGACGGACGGGTATCGGCCAGTTCTTCCAACAGCGCGAGGTCGTATCGCGTTTTGGTGCTGAGATTGGTCACGGCCACCCGGTAGGTCAGCGGCCGGCCCACCGTGCCGAACCGGGGCAGTGTGCGCCGGACCGAAAACTTCATGCGAAAAAAAAACGCGGCCGTCACGGCCGTCCCGCAGAGGAACAACAACAGCGCGAAGGCCTGGTACGTCACCGTGTTCTCGCGGTTGAAGCCGATGAACAGCGCGTAGCACATGCTGCCCAGCACCAACCCGCCCGCCGGGGTCAGCCGCCGGCCGGCGGTGGCGCGCAGCCAGGTCATCAGCCGGTACGCGCGGTGGAGTTGGCGCCAGATCCAGGTCATGACGTTGCGCTCAGGCAGGCACCGGTGTGTTCTTAAGGATGGTCTCCACCACGCTGCGCGCGGTCACGCCCGCGAACCGGGCCTGCGGTTCCATCACCAGCCGGTGGGCGATCACCGGAATGGCCAGCTCCTGGATTTGTTCCGGCGTGACAAATTCCAGGCCGTCGAACAACGCCAGCGCCTGGGCCGCTTTCATAAGCGACAACGAAGCGCGCGGGCTGGCCCCCAACTGCACCCCCGCCGCCCGCCGCGTGGCCCCGACCAGGTCCACCACATACCGTTTCAGTTCCTCGCTCAACCGCAGGGCCTGCGCGGCCTGCTTGAGCTGCAGCACCTCGGCCAGCGACACGCACGGTTGCAGCGCCTCCAACGGATGCTGATGCTGCTGCGCGGTCAGCATGGCCACCTCCTCCGCCGGCGGCACATACCCGAGGACAAAGCGCATCGCGAACCGGTCCATCTGCGCCTCCGGCAGCGGATAGGTCCCGCGGAACTCCACCGGATTTTCCGTGGCGATCACAAAGAACAAATCGCCCAGCAGCCGGTGTTCGCCGTCAATGCTCACCTGGTTCTCACCCATCGCCTCCAGCAGCGCCGACTGGGTGCGCGGCGAGGCGCGGTTGATTTCATCGGCAAGGAGGATATCGGTGAAGATCGGCCCCTCGTGAAAGTGAAAGGCCTGCTCGCGCTGGTTGAAGATCGAGACGCCCAGGATGTCCGAGGGCAGCAGGTCCGGCGTGAACTGGATGCGCTTGAACGAGGCGTCAATGGAACGCGCCAGGGCCTTGGCGAGCGTCGTCTTGCCCGTGCCCGGAAAATCCTCCAGCAGCACATGCCCGCCGCTGGCCAGCGCGGCCAGCAACATGCGCGTCGGCCCCGGCTGGCCCCGGATGACCCGGGCGATGTTGGCGGTAATTTTTTGGCCCACCAAGCGGGCGGCGGCCAGGGTGTCTGAATTCATAGTCGCGCCATGTTCAATTTTTTCCCGCTTATTTGCAACAACGTTCCCCAACACAAAGTTTCTCCGCACCACGTTTCCCTTTAGGGGATCACGAGAGGGTGGAGTGTAGCCATTGACCAAGGGCCTGAGGCTTGTCAGGAGCGGCGGGTGGGCGGCACCGCCGGACGCCCAAAAAAACGAAACTGTGATTTTGGTTATTTATGGTTGTTTTTAGTTATTTTTCGACCATATATTCGATGTAACACATTGGCGTAAAACGGTTTATAGTCTATTAGGTGCGCCGGCAGAGGGCAGCGGCGGCGACGCCCCGCTTTATGGGGCGGTTTCGCTCCCGCATCTGCGGGATTGCCATGAGATTTCCTGTCAATCGTTGGCTCGGGGGGTGCGGCAGGAATTATGCACTTGAGGAAGTCTCTCCCGGGGGAGCGGGCCGGGTTGGAGGTGGACCCACAGTCTCGGGTGTCGAGGCCTTTGCTCCTGCAACCGGGGGGCCGCCACCCCGGTGTTTGGCCACCGCCTGCTTGAGCAGGTATTCAATCTGCCCGTTGACGCTCCGCAATTCCGCCTGCGCCCAGGCCTCCAATTCCGCCCAAAGCGCCGGATCCATCCGGAGCAAGAAAGGTTTGCGGGGCGCCATGCTCAGTTGTAGAGGGTGCCCGTGTTGACCACGGGATGCACCTCGGATTCGCTGCACAGCACCACCATCAGATTGCTCACCATGGCGGCCTTGCGTTCGTCATCCAGGGCCACCACCTGTTTGTCGGCCAGTTCCTTCAAGGCCATATCCACCATGCTTACTGCTCCATGCACGATCTTCTGGCGGGCGGAAATGACCGCCTCGGCCTGCTGCCGGCGGAGCATTACTTGGGCGATTTCCGGGGCGTAGGACAGGTTGGTCAGGCGGGCTTCATCCACCGTGACCCCGGCCTTGGCGAGCCGCTGCTGCAATTCCCCGCGCAGGGCCTGCGAAACCTCCTCCACGTTGCCGCGCAAGGTCGCCTCATTATCCGCCGCGTCGTCATAATTATAAGTGCTGGCCAGGTGACGCAGGGCGGTCTCGCTCTGGGTGTGGACGTATTTTTCGTAGTTATCCACGTCGAACACCGCCTGGGCCGTGTCCTGAACCCGCCAGACCACCACGGCGGCAATTTCAATGGGATTGCCGCGTTTGTCGTTGACCTTGAGTTTCTCCACGTTCAACGTGCGCGCCCGCAGGGACACCTTGTGCCGGTTCCCCAGACCGCTGGCTTTGTCGCCATTGGAATAGAACGGGTTGCCCCAGTGAAAGCCGCTACGCCGCACGGTGCCCCGGTAGGCGCCAAACAACAGCAGCACCCGCGCCTCGTTGGGCTGGAGCGTGAAAAACCCCATCACGGAGAGGATGCCCGCCACCTCGATCAATATGCCCCCCAGGATCGGAATCCAACTTGCGTGGCCATCCCCGCCTTTCACTGTTTGTATGATCAGCCACACCCCGCCGATGAGCAGGCCAAAGGCCACTGGCAGCATCAGCCAGCCATTTAGGACACTTTTCTCATTTTCCATGCTTCCACCTGTTTTTTCGGTATTCATAGTTTTGATTGAATGGTTAAACTTGATATTTAAGTGATATCATAGTGGAATCATTTACGCAAGCAGAAAATGAAAAGTGCCTACGGAAGAGGCTCGGGCAGGTTTGGCCGCTGGTTACGGCCATTGACACGGTGCTGTCGTTCATGCGATTTTGCAGGCATGAGTTGGTTTCTCCGCCGATGGGTTGTGCCGGGCCTTTGCCTGCTAAGCTGGTGCTTTCGGGCACCGTCCCAGCCCGCACCTTTGGCGGTGGGGGATGCGGTGCCGGTGATTAAGGCCAAGGATCAGCATGGCCGGGACTTTTCTTCCACCAACGGGGTGCGCTTTTTGCTGGTGGTGGCGGAAAGGGGAAGCGCCAAAGCCGCCAACCAGAAACTGACGGAGCAGGGCGCGGATTTCTTGGAGACCAACCGTGCAGCCTATTTGATGGACATCCATGCCATGCCGGCCGTGGCCCGGTGGTTTGCCCTGCCTAAAATGCGGAAATATCCGCAGCGGATCATACTGGTGGATGCGGCGGCCACCTTGGCGGGGTTTCCCCGGCGGGCCGGCGCGGTGACGGTGGTAGAGCTGTCGCCGGCCGGGCGTGTGGTTAAGATCAGTTTTTGGAACCCGGAACACGAACCGGTGGCCGGGTGTTTCCCCTGAGCGGGTCGGCCTTTCCGCTCAAAACCAACCTTGAATCCAACCCGGCCGGGTTTTTAAGCCGGCTTATGGTGAGACTTCGCCAATTTCAGTTGAACGATAAGCATTGAGTTTTTTAGCGGTTTGCGCACCCTCCAAGCGAGGGAAATTCCCCTGATTTTAGCTTATGAGCCATGCTGTTTTTAGATTTCGACCCAAATTATTGGACACGTTGAAGGAATATTCAACGCCCACCTTTATTTCTGATCTGACCGCCGGGTTGACGGTGGGGGTGGTGGCGTTGCCGTTGGCCATGGCGCTGGCCATTGCCTCCGGTTTGAAGCCGGAAGTTGGCATTTTCACCTCCATCATCGGCGGTTTTCTCGTCTCCCTCTTGGGCGGCTCCCGGGTCCAAATCGGCGGCCCGGCCGGGGCGTTCGTCCCGCTGCTGGCGCCGATCGTCATGGTCCACGGACCGGATGCGTTGGTGGTGTGCGCCTTGATGGCCGGGGTGATTCTGTTCGTGCTGGGCGCCTGCCGGCTGGGCACGCTCATCAAATATATTCCCTTTCCGGTGGTCACCGGCTTCACCAGCGGCATCGCCATCATCATCCTGAGCACGCAAATCCACGACTTTTTCGGCCTGCAGACCAAGCTGCCGCCTGACTTCATCGGCAAAATCCGGGCGCTGGCCGGTGATTGCCAGCCGAATTGGCCGACGGCGGCGATGGCCTTGGCCGGCACTTTGATCATCTGGTATTGGCCCAAGAAACTGGGCTTCCGGCTGCCCGGTTCCATTGTGGTTATTGTCCTGGGGGCCGCCGCCACGGTGTTTTTTCATTTGGAAGCCCAGCCGTGGAATCTTCAGACCTTGGGCACCGCCTTTGGTGACATGCCGGGCCGCCTTCCCGGTCCCCATTGGCCGTCATTGCCCCTGGAGGCCTGGCGCGAACTCGTGCCGGCGGCCATGACTGTGGCGGTACTGGGGGCCATTGAATCCTTACTGTGCGCGGTCGTGGCCGACGGGATGATTGACGACCACCACGATTCCAATCAGGAATTGATGGCGCAGGGCGTGGCCAACGTGGTTATGGGTTGTTTTGGCGGAATGCCCACCACCGGGGTCATCGCCCGCACCGCCACGAACGTGCGCAGCGGCGGCAAAACCCCAGTGGCCGGCATCATTCATTCCCTGACCCTCCTGGTCATCCTTGTGGCCGCCGCCCCGCTGGCGCGGCACATCCCGCTGGCCGCCCTCAGTGCAGTGCTGGTCGTGGTGTCCCTGCGAATGGGAGAATGGCATCAATTCGTCCGGTTGAACCGCTGGCCCAAGAGCGACGTGGCGGTCTTTCTCTGCGCCTTTGGGCTGACCGTGGCCGTGGATTTGCCCACCGCCGTCGGGGCATCCTTGATTTTGGCGACGGCGCTGCTGGTAAAACGGCTTACGGATGCCACGCAAGTAACTCCCGATGAGTCGGTTACGCATGGCAATGAGCCGGGGCAGCAAATTTCGGGCCGTCTCATCCCCAAGGGGGTCGTGGTGTTCCGGGTGTTTGGCGCCTTTTTCTTTGGCGCGGCGGACAAACTGGACACCTCTTTGCGCCAGGCGGGGCAGTTGCCGGAAGTCTTGATTCTGCGGATGCGGGATGTGCTCGCCTTGGACGCGACCGGGTTGGACGCGTTGGAAGACTTGTTTGAAAAGCTGATGCAGCAGAAGAAAGCCCTGATTCTCTGCGGACCCCACTCGCAGCCGTTGTTTGCCCTCAGCCGGGCGGGTTTTCTGGATCGCCTGGGGGGCAGCAATGTGTGCGGGGACATGGGCGCGGCCCTGGAGCGGGCGCAGGAGATTATCCAGTCGCAAAAATATCTTAAAAAAAATAAAAAAAAAGTTGACTCACCCATCAAACCTGCCTAGCTTACGGTTGTCAGAGCCGTAGAAAGACATAAGCCGATGGCCTCTCTGAAATTCGAAAGAAAGTCGAGGGGAACGGTTTTTTGTCGTTTTGCGATTCGGGTTTGGACAAAATAGATTTATTGGTGCCCATGTAGCTCAGTTGGCAGAGCGCGTCCTTGGTAAGGACGAGGTCATCAGTTCAATCCTGATCATGGGCTCCATATTAAAATAACGCTAATCAACGCTAAAAACGCAGTGGCAAACAACCAGACACGCAACACCAGGAGATAGCAATGGCAAAAGAGCAATTTCAACGAACCAAACCGCACGTCAACGTTGGCACCATCGGCCACGTTGACCATGGCAAATCCACTTTGACGGCCGCCATCGTGCATGTCCAGAATCGCAAGGGGCTCGCTCCTGCCATTTCTTACGCCGACATCACCAAGGGGGGCACCGTGCGCGACGAAACCAAAACGGTGACCATCGCCGTTTCGCACGTCGAGTACGAAAGCCCCAAGCGCCACTATGCGCATGTGGATTGCCCCGGCCATGCGGATTACATCAAGAACATGATCACCGGTGCGGCGCAGATGGACGGCGCCATCCTGGTGGTGAGCGCTGCCGACGGCCCGATGCCGCAAACCCGCGAACACATCCTGCTCGCCCGCCAGGTCGGCGTGCCCAGCATCGTGGTGTTTTTGAACAAGGTGGATTTGGCCGACGCCGACCTGCTCGAGCTCATTGAGATGGAAATCCGCGATTTGCTGACCAAGTACGGTTTTCCCGGCGAAACGACCCCGATCATCCGCGGTTCGGCCACGGCGGCCCTCTCGGGGACGCCGGAAGGCGAAAAAGCGATCGCCGACCTCTTGGACGCGCTGGACACCTTTGTGCCCGACCCCGTTCGTGAAGTGGACAAGCCTTTCCTGATGTGCATCGAAGACGTGTTCAACATTGAAGGTCGCGGCACCGTGGTGACCGGCCGCGTGGAACGCGGGGTGATCAAGAAGATGGAGGAAGTGGAAATCATCGGCTTGCGCGATACGCGCAAAACCGTCGCCACGGACATTGAAATGTTCCGCAAGCTGCTCGACTTCGCCAACGCCGGTGACAACGTGGGGGTGCTCCTCCGCGGCACCAAAAAGGACGAAGTGGAACGCGGCATGGTGCTGGCCAAGCCCGGTTCGATCACGCCACACACCAAGTTCAAGGCCGAAGTGTATGTGCTGTCGAAGGATGAAGGCGGCCGGCACACGCCCTTCTTCACGAATTACCGACCGCAGTTCTATTTCCGCACATCCGACGTGACCGGCACGCTGACCCTGCCGGCGGGCGTGGAAATGGTGATGCCCGGGGACAATGTTTCGGTGGAGATTGAATTGCAAAAGCCCGTGGCCATGGAAAAAGGCCAGCGCTTCGCCATCCGCGAAGGCGGCCGCACGATTGGTGCCGGCCGGGTGTCTGAAGTCGTCGCCTAAGGCGTAACATCGTCTCCGGGGCGGGGATACCACCCCGGCCCGGAGGGTCCTGACATGCAACTGTCCGGATGGAATAGGGCGTTAGCTCAATTGGTAGAGTAGCGGTCTCCAAAACCGTTGGTTGGGGGTTCAAGTCCCTCACGCCCTGCCAGCCGCGGAGAGGTGGCAGAGTGGTCGATTGCGGCGGTCTTGAAAACCGCTGTGGGTTAACACCCACCGGGGGTTCGAATCCCTCCCTCTCCGCCAGGAAAGAACATTGTGAGTAATTTTTGGATCATATTTTGGTTGGTGGTCGTGGCGGCGGCCTTTGGTGTGCTCTGGTGGCAGGGGCAGGTCACGCGCCTGGCCGGTTACATCCGCGAAACCCGCGTCGAACTCGAAAAATGTTCCTGGCCCACCTGGGAGGAACTGAAAGGTTCCACCATCTTGGTGACCATCGCCATCGCCCTCCTCGGGTTGTTCACCGTGGGGGTTGACCGCGTGCTCTATTACATCTTCATTGTTTTGAAATTTTGAGCATGCTTAACCAATGGTTCATCGTCCAGACGCTGTCCGGCCAGGAAAACAAAGTCAAGGACAGCATCGAGAAACGCGTCAAAACCGACGAGATGGAGGAGTACGTCAAGGAAGTGCTCGTGCCCATGGAGAAAATCGTCGAGGTGCGCAACCAGAAGAAGACGGTTTCCAACCGGAAATTGTGGCCGGGGTACGTGTTTGTGGACATGGTGTTGCTGGATGAAAGCGGCCGGATCATTGAAAAGCCCTGGTATTTCATCAAGGAAACCCAGGGCGTGATCGGGTTTGTGGGCGGCGAACCGCCCCTGCCGACGCCCACCGCAGAGGTGGAGGCGATCAAGGCCCAGATTTACGCGTCCGAGGAAACCGAAAAACCGAAGGTTAATTTTGACGTGGGTGAAACGATCAAGATCAACAACGGACCGTTCCTGAATTTCAGCGGCGTGATTGAAGAAATTGACCCCGAGCGGGGCAAGCTGAAGGTGACCGTGAACATCTTCGGCCGCAACACCCCGGTGGAACTCGAATATTGGCAGGTGGAAAAAGCTTGATACTTTATTGATATGGCAAAGAAAATTACCGGACAGATTAAATTGCAGATTGCCGCCGGGCAGGCGAATCCCGCGCCGCCGGTGGGGCCGGCGCTTGGTCAGCACGGCGTCAACATCATGGCGTTTTGCAAGGAATTTAACGCCGTCACCAAAAATGACGCCGGCCTGATCATTCCCGTGGTGATCACGGTGTACCAGGACAAATCCTTCACTTTCATCACCAAGTCGCCGCCGGCCTCCGTGCTCTTGAAAAAGGCCGCGGGCATCACCGCCGGTTCCAAGGTTCCCAACAAGGACATGGTCGGCAAGGTGACCCGCAAACAGGTGCTGGACATCATCAAATTGAAGTCCAAAGACCTGAATGCCAACTCTGAGGATGCCGCGGTCCGGATGGTCTCCGGCACGGCCCGCAGCATGGGAATTGAAGTTGTCGGTTAAACCATAAACACCCAAGCGGGAGAATCGGAAGATTCGCCAGCACCGCACCCAATAAAATGCCCAGCAAACGATTCAAAAAGGCGTTGGAACTCGTGGACGCCCAAAAAGCCTATCCGTTGAAAGACGCCGTGGCGGTTCTGGCCAAGTTCCCCAAGGCCAAATTCAACGAAACCATTGACCTCGCGTTCCGCCTGGGGGTGGACCCCAAGCAGTCCGACCAGATGGTCCGCGGCACGGTTCCGCTGCCCCACGGCAGCGGCAAGACCGTACGCGTGCTGGTCTTCACCCGCAATGGCGCGGCGGCGGATGCCGCCAAATCCGCGGGTGCGGAATATGTCGGTTTTGAAGAAATGATCGCCAAATGCCAGGGAGGTTGGTCTGATTTTGACGTGGCCATTGCCACCCCCGAGGCGATGATTGAGGTGCGCAAGCTCGGCAAGGTGCTTGGGCCGCGCGGCCTGATGCCCAATCCCAAAACCGGGACGGTGACGGACGACACGGCCAAGGCCGTGCGGGAAGTCAAGGCCGGCCGGGTGGAATTCAAGGTGGACAAGGCGGGCAACGTGCATGTGGTCGTGGGCAAGCTGTCGTTCCAACCCGCGCAGATCGAGGAAAACGCCCGGGCGGTCATTGATGCGGTGGCCAAGGCCCGGCCGAACAGCCTGAAGGGGACCTACATCAATTCCTGCACTCTTTCGGCCACCATGAGCCCGCCGGTGCGGGTGGATGTCCGTGAATTTTCAACCAATTAACTGACTGGAATCAAGCCATGCGTGCGGAAAAACAAATTTTGACGAAGGAATACGTGGCGCGTCTGAACGCCTCGCCCTTCTTTATCGTGATCGGGTATCAGGGCCTCAAGGTGGCCCATATGACGGAACTCCGGCGGCGGCTGACCAAGGCCGGGTCGGAAGTTCATGTGGTGAAGAACACCATCTTCCGGATCGCCGCCAAGGAAAGCGGCGTGGAGGATCTGAACGGTTCGCTGGCCGGCCAGATGGCGGTGGTGACCGGGCGGGCGGACGTATCCGCGGCCGCCAAGGCGCTGAAGAATTTTGCCGCTGAATTCGACAAGCTGAAGATCAAATTTGGCTATTTGAACAACCAGCGGTTGGAGGAGGCCGGGCTGCTGGCCTTGGCCGACCTGCCGAGCCTGGACGTGTTGCGCGGCAAGCTGCTGGGCCTGATCAACGCGCCGGCCACCAAGCTGGCGGTACTGATCAACACCCCGGCGTCCATGCTGGCGCAGGTGATCAAGGCGAAATCCGAAAAAGCGGAATCATAATTTCCGGCGGGGGACGTGGTTCCCCGGCGGGAGAACGAAACAACAACAACGTAAATCGTCGGTGGGCGCGCCGCCCGCTGAAATCGGCCGGGGCTCCGGCGGACGACGAGACGACAACAAGAAAGACCTATGGCTGATATTGCAAACTTAGTGGAAGAATTGAGCAAGTTGACGGTTTTGGAAGCCGCCGACCTGGTGAAACAACTGGAGACCAAGTGGGGCGTATCCGCCGCCGCGCCGGTCGCCGTGGCCGCCGCCGCCGGTGGGGCTGCTGGTGCCGCCGCCGCCGCCCCCGCCGTGGCCAAGGACACGTTTGACGTGATTCTGGTCTCGCTGCCGGCGGACAAGAAGATCGCCGTCATCAAGGCGGTCCGTGAAGTCAAGGCGGGCCTGGGTCTGGCGGAAGCCAAGGCCCTGGTCGAAGGCGCTCCCAAGCCCCTGCTGGAAGGCGCCAACAAGGCGGATTCCGACGCGGCCAAGGCGAAGCTGGAAGCGGCCGGCGCCAAAGTGGAAGTCAAGTAACGATCATTGCCGGGGGTGGCGGCGACCGGCCGCCTCCCCCTTTTTTTCCGCCCGGGCGGAGCACGAATTATTATCATCAGTTACGAGCCGTCGGCCAAGTTAGTTTCGGGTTTGGCAGGTCAGCCGCGAACAGCGGCCGGCTTGCTTTGGGTTGTTTGAGTCAAAAATGCCGGTGCGTCGGTAAACGCACCCAACCAGAAAGTTGAAAATGCCATCGCGAGCCATAGAACGAATCAATTTCGGCAAGATTAAAGAGATCGTCAGTCCGCCGAACATGATCGAATTGCAGACGAATTCCTACGCGGAATTCCTACAGGCGGATGCATCGCCCAAGAAACGCCAGAAACACACCGGCTTGGAATCCGTGTTCCGGGAGGTGTTTCCCATCGAGAGCTACGACGGCAAGTGCGTGCTGGATTATGAATCCTACGAGATCGGCGCCCCCAAGCAGGACTGGCTGGAATGCCTCCGGGAGGGGCTGACCTACGGCGCGCCTTTGTATGTGACTTTTCTCCTCCGCGAGGAGGGGAAGAGCGGCATGGAGGAGAAGGTGTTCATGGGCGAGCTGCCCCTGATGACCCCCCAGGGCACGTTTGTCATCAACGGCGCGGAGCGCGTCGTGGTTTCCCAGTTGCACCGCTCGCCGGGCATCGCCTTTGAGGCCACCCAGCATCCCAACGGCAAAACCCTGCACAGTTTCCGGGTGATTCCCGACCGCGGTTCGTGGTACGAAGCCCAATTTGATACCAGCGATTTGCTTTATGTCTACTTGGACCGTAAAAAGCGCCGCCGCAAATTTCTGACCACCACGTTTTTCCGCGCCCTGAGCTTTCTGGATGTCGAGGGCGGCTTCAACGCCAAGAGCAAGGACAACGGCGAAAAGACCCGGGGCGGCGACGAGGAAATCCTCAAGCTGTTCTATGAGATTGAAGACCTTTCCGTCAAGGACGCCGAAAAGCTGGAGGATTTGACCAGCCGGGTGCTGATCCATGATGCGACGGATGAGGAAAAAGGCCTGGTGGTGGCGCGCGCCTTTGAGCCGCTGTCCAAGGCCGTGGTCAAACAGATTGCCGAACTGGGGGTCACCAAGATCAAAGTGGTGGACACTTCCGTGGATGACGGCATCATGATCAAGTGCCTCAAGAAGGATCCGGCCAAGAATGAAGAGGAGGCCCTCAAGGACATTTACCGCCGGCTCCGGCCCGGGGATCCGCCGACGGCCGCCAACGCGCGGGCGTTGCTCAAGCGCCTCTTTTTTGACCCCAAACGTTATGATTTGGGCCGGGTGGGCCGTTACAAGATCAACCAGAAGTTGAGCATCAAAGACGGGGATTCCCGGATCTTGACCAAGTCGGATTTGGTGGCCGCCACCAAATATCTGCTGCGCCTGAAAAAGGGCGAGGGCAGCGTGGACGACATTGATCATCTGGGCAGCCGCCGCATCCGCACGGTCGGCGAACTCCTGGCCAACCAATGCCGGGTGGGCCTGGCCCGCACCGAACGCCTCGTCAAGGAGCGCATGACCTTGTTCGATCAAAGCGTCGAACAGATGATGCCGCAGAAGCTGATCAACCCCAAGGCGCTGTCGGCGGTCATCCGTGATTTCTTCGGCCGCTCCCAATTAAGCCAGTTCATGGATCAGATCAATCCGCTGGCGGAGTTGACGCACAAACGCCGCTTGTCGGCGCTCGGGCCGGGCGGGTTGAGCCGTGACCGGGCCGGGTTTGAAGTCCGCGACGTGCATCCGTCCCATTACGGCCGGATTTGTCCCATTGAGACGCCGGAAGGACCGAACATCGGTCTGATCGCCTCCCTGGCCACGTTTGCCCGGATCAATGAGTTTGGTTTTCTGGAAACCCCTTACCGCCGGGCCAAGGATGGCCGGGTGACGGGGGACATTGAATTCCTGACGGCCGACCGCGAGGAGCAGTTCATCGTCGCCCAGGCCAATTCCGTGTTGGATGACAAGGGGCATTTCCTCACCGAGCGCGTGGTCTGCCGCTGCCGCGGGGACTTCATTGACGTGGAGCCGGCCCGGGTGGATTACATGGATGTTTCGCCCAAGCAGTTGGTGTCCATCGCCGCGAGCCTGATTCCGTTTCTGGAGCACGACGACGCGAACCGCGCGTTGATGGGATCCAACATGCAACGCCAGGCCGTGCCGCTGTTGATCACGGATGCGCCGCTGGTGGCCACCGGCTTGGAAGACCGGGTGGCCCGCGATTCCCGCGCCGTGGTGGTGACCGAGGAGAGCGGCAAGGTCGCCTCCGTCATCGGCACCCAGGTGATCATCACCCCGGACGGCAAACTGCCGGACGGCAAGAAGAAGATCAAACACGATCCGGCCAACGGCGTCTGTGTTTATCCGATCCGCAAGTTCATGCGGTCCAACGCCGCCACCTGCATCAACCAGAAAATTCTGGTCCGCAAGGGCGAGAGCGTCAAAAAAGGCCAGGTCATTGCCGACGGTCCCTGCACGGAGAACGGCGAACTGGCCCTCGGGCGCAACGTGCTGGTGGCGTTCATGCCTTGGAACGGCTACAACTTTGAGGACGCCATTCTCATCAGCGAGCACATCGTGAAGGAGGACATCTTCACGAGCATCCACATTGACGAGTTTGAAGTCGCCGCGCGCGACACGAAGCTGGGCCCGGAGGAAATCACCCGGGACATTCCCAACCTGGGCGACGAGGCCTTGAAAAACCTCGGTCCGGACGGCGTCATCCGCGTCGGCGCGGAGGTCAAGCCCGGGGACATCCTGGTGGGCAAGATCACGCCCAAGTCGGAAACCGAACTGGCGCCGGAAGAACGGCTGCTGCGCGCCATTTTCGGCGAAAAGGCGGCGGATGTGAAGGACACCTCGCTGAAAGTTCCGTCGGGCACCTACGGCATCGTCATGGATGTGAAGGTCTCCTCGAAGAAGGACGGGGAGCGGGTGGTGAAGTCCGCGTCCTCCGAGGAAAAGCGGCAGGCCAAGCAGGTCGAGGATGAGCACAAGAAAAAGACGGACGAACTGAGCGACCAACTGACGGAAGCCCTGAGCAACATTCTGCTGGGTGAAAAGATTCCGCTGGACGTGGTCAACAGCGAGACCGGCGAGATCATCATCCCGGCCAACCGCAAGATCACCAAGACGCTGTTGCGCAAGCTGGCGCTGGTGTACGACCGCATTGAGATTGATCCCTCGCCGATCCGCAACAAGATCACCGAGATCATCGGCAGCTTCAAAAAGAAGTTTGACGATTTGCAGATGCAGTATGACGAGGAAATGGACCGCGCGGAGACGGGTGACGGCGTGGAGGCCGGCATCGTCAAGTCCGTGAAGGTCTATATCGCCTCCAAGCGCAAATTGTCCGTGGGTGACAAGATGGCCGGCCGCCACGGCAACAAGGGCGTGGTCGCCCGGATTGTGAAAGTGGAGGACATGCCGTATCTGGCGGACGGGACGCCGGTGGAAATCGTGTTGAATCCGCTGGGGGTGCCTTCGCGCATGAACGTGGGCCAGGTGTTGGAGACGCATCTGGGCTGGGCGGCGAAGCTGCTGGGCCTGAAATTCGCCACGCCGGTGTTTGACGGCATGAAGGAAAAGGACATCCGCGCCTATCTCAAGCAGGCGGGCCTGCCGGAACACGCCAAGACGCACCTGTATGACGGGCGCACGGGCGAGCAGTTTGACCAGGAGATCGTGGTGGGTTACATCTACATGATGAAACTGGGCCATTTGGTGGCGGACAAGATTCACGCCCGCGCCGTCGGACCGTATTCCCTCGTCACCCAGCAACCGCTGGGCGGCAAGGCGCAGTACGGCGGCCAGCGCTTCGGCGAAATGGAAGTGTGGGCGATGGAGGCCTATGGTGCCGCCTACACCCTGCAGGAGCTGCTGACCGTCAAGTCGGATGATGTGCAGGGACGCACCCGCATCTACGAGAGCATTGTCAAGGGCGACAACTCCCTGGAGGCCGGCATCCCCGAGTCCTTCAACGTGCTGGTCAAGGAAATGCAGTCGCTCGGGTTGGATGTCAAAGTTGGCTATTCCAATCCCGTGGAAAACGTGGAGCCGCCGGCCCAGACGCTGGCCGCGCTCTGATGGACGAACCTTTTAATTTAACGAAGCGGAAAAATTGAGTATGACAGGCACCAAAGAAAACGCACGCGAGCTGCTCGGTCTCGAAAAGGTCAACCAGGTTGATTACATCGGGATCACCTTGGCGTCGCCGGACGCCATCCGGTCGTGGAGCAAAGGCGAGGTGAAGAATCCGGAAACCATCAACTACCGGACCTTCAAGCCCGAAAAGGGCGGTTTGTTTTGCGAGCGCATTTTCGGTCCCGTCAAGGACTGGGAATGCTCGTGCGGCAAGTACAAGCGCATCAAGCACCGCGGCATCGTCTGCGACCGTTGCGGCGTGGAAGTGACCCTCTCGCGCGTCCGCCGCGAACGCATGGGCCATATTGAACTGGCCGTGCCCACCTGCCACATCTGGTTCTTCAAGTGCATGCCCTCCCGCATCGGCCTGGTGCTGGATGTGACCGCGCGCAACCTGGAACGGGTGATTTATTACGAGGATTACCTGGTGATTGACCCCGGCAACACGCCGCTCAAGCCCAACCAACTGCTCAATGAGCATGAAATCCGCGAGGCCCGCGAGACCTACGGGGCGGAAGCCTTTGTGGCGAAAATGGGCGCGGAAGCCGTGCGCGAGGCCCTGGCCCGGGTGGACCTGGCCAAGGGCGTGGAACAGCTTGAACAGGCGATGACGGAGACCAAGAGCAAGCAAATCCGCAAGAAGCTGGCCAAACGGATCAAGCTGCTCCAGGGCTTGGCGCTGTCCAAGAGCCGGCCGGAATGGATGATCCTCACGGTGCTGCCGGTGATTCCGCCGGATCTCCGGCCGCTGGTGCCGCTGGAAGGCGGCCGGTTTGCGACCTCGGATTTGAACGATTTGTACCGCCGGGTCATCAACCGGAACAACCGGTTGAAGACGCTGCTGCAACTGAAGACGCCGGAAGTCATCATCCGGAACGAGAAGCGCATGTTGCAGGAGGCGGTGGACGCGTTGTTTGACAACGGCCGCCACGGCCGCCCGGTGACGGGCGCGGGCAACCGTTCGCTGAAATCCCTGAGCGACATGCTCAAGGGCAAGGGCGGCCGGTTCCGCCAGAATCTGCTCGGCAAACGCGTGGATTACTCGGGCCGTTCCGTCATCGTCATCGGTCCGGAACTGAAGCTCAACCAATGCGGTCTGCCCAAGAAGATGGCGCTGGTGTTGTTCGAACCGTTCATCATCCGCCGCCTCAAGGAGCTGGGGTATGTGCATACCGTGCGCAGCGCCAAGAAGATGATTGAACGCCAGACCCGCGAGGTGTGGGACGTGCTCGAAGAGGTGACCAAGGGTCATCCGGTGCTGCTCAACCGCGCGCCGACGCTGCACCGGCTGTCCGTCCAGGCCTTTGAACCGCAGTTGATCGAAGGCGAGGCCATCCGGATTCATCCGCTGGTCTGCACGGCGTACAACGCGGACTTCGACGGCGACCAGATGGCCGTCCATGTGCCGCTCTCGGTGGAGGCGCAGATGGAGGCCCGGTTGTTGATGATGGCCACCAACAACATCTTCAGCCCGTCCTCGGGCAAGCCGATCATCACGCCCACGCAGGACATCACGCTGGGCTGCTACTATGTGACGGCGGAACCGCGCAAGGCCATGCCCGCGGACCCCCGGACGCTGCCGTTGTTTGGTTCCAAGATCGAAGTCATCTTCGCCTACGATGACGGCGCCGTTAAGACGCACGACCGCATCCGCTATTCCAATCCCGATTTCGGCCGCAAGACCGTGTATGGGGATGCCAACAAAAAGATCATTGAAACCACCGTGGGCCGGGTGTTGTTCAGCGAAATCTGGCCGCCGGAACTGGGCTTTTACAACAAGGCGGCCGGCAAGAGCCAGCTCGGCGACCTGATCTGGAAATGTTATAAATTTGCCGGCCACGAAAAGACGGTCATCATGCTGGACAAGCTCAAAGAACTCGGCTTCCGCGAGGCGACCAAATCCGGCGTGTCCATCGGCATTGACGACATGATTGTGCCCAAGGAACGCGACCAGGAGATCGAGGAGGCGCACAAGCTGATCCGCGAGGTGGAGAAGCAATACCGCAAGGGCGTCATCACCCCGGGCGAACGCTACAACAAGATCGTGGACATCTGGACGCATTGCACGGACCAGATTGCCAGCGTCATGTTCCGCACCTTGGAACAAAACCAGGGCAAGAAAGAATACAACCCGGTTTATTTGATGGTGGACTCCGGGGCGCGCGGCAACAAGCAGCAGGTGCGGCAGCTCGCCGGTTTGCGCGGCCTGATGGCCAAACCCAGCGGCGACATTATTGAAAAGCCCATTTTGGCGAATTTCCGCGAGGGGCTGTCCGTGCTGGAATATTTCATCTCCACCCACGGCGCCCGCAAAGGTCTGGCCGACACGGCGCTCAAGACGGCCGACTCCGGCTACATGACCCGCAAACTGGTGGATGTGTCGCAGGACGTCATCATCCAGCAGCAGGATTGCGGCACCAGCAACGGCATCTGGGTGTCCGCGGTGTTTGAAGGGGAGGACGAGGTGGTGAAGCTGGCCGACCGGTTGGTGGGCCGCTTCGCGTGCGACGACATTGTCAACCCGACGAACCCGAAGGAATTCCTGATCCGGGCCAACGAGGAAATTGACGAGGAAAAGGCCAAGCGCATTGACGCGGCCGGCATTGACCGGGTGCGCATCCGCTCGGTGCTGACGTGCGAAAGCAAGCAGGGGATTTGCGTCCATTGTTACGGCCGCAACCTCGCCACCGGCGGGCTGGTCAAGCTGGGGGAGGCGGTCGGCATCATCGCGGCCCAGTCCATCGGCGAGCCCGGCACCCAGTTGACCATGCGGACGTTCCACATCGGGGGCACGGCCGCGCAGGTCTTCAAGATGCCGCAAATCAAGGCCAAGCATGACGGCAAGATTCATTACCATGAACTGCGCGTGGTGCAGTTGGAGGACGGCAACAACATCGTCCTGAACAAGAACGGGACCATTGCCATCATCGGGGACGACGGCCGCGAGCTGGAGACCCACACGATTGTCATTGGCGCGGTCATCTCGTTCAAGGACGGCTCCAAGGTCAAAAAGGGCGACACCTTTGTGCAGTGGGATCCGTATAACATTCCGATTCTCTCGGAGAAGGCGGGCAAGATCAAATTCCATGACATCATCGAAGGGGTCACGATGAAGCAGGAAATGGATGAAACCACCGGCCAGGAGGCCATGGTGGTCATTGATCACAAGGAGGATTTGCATCCCCAGATCATCATCCTGGATGACCGGGGCGAGGTGGCGGCCAACTATCCGATCCCGTCGGGCGCGCACATCGTGGTGGGCGAAGACGAGAAGATCGTGGCCGGCACGTTGATGGCCAAGACGCCGCGGCGCATGTCCAAGACCAAGGACATCACCGGCGGTCTGCCGCGCGTGGCGGAATTGTTTGAGGCGCGGCGTCCGAAGGACGCCTCGGAAATCTCCAAGATTGACGGCCTGGTGGACTTTGGGGCCAGCGTCCGCGGCAAGCGGTGCGTGGTGATCAAGGACACGCAATCCGGCCAGGAGGAGGAACATCTCATCCCAATCGGCAAGCACGTGATCGTCTTCAAGGGCGACATGGTCAAGAAAGGGCAGCAGTTGACCGAGGGGCCGATGGACCCGCATGAAATTCTGGAGGTCTGCGGACCCCAAGAGTTGCAGGAACATTTGGTGGGCGAGGTGCAGGAAGTGTACCGCCTCCAGGGCGTGACGATCAACGACAAGCACATTGAAATCATTGTGCGCCAGATGCTGCGGAAGATCCGCATCACGGAGGCGGGCGACACGCAGTTTCTGTGGGGCGAGCAGATTGACCGCCTGGAATTCGAGGAAGAAAACGAGCGGGTCGAGAAGATGGGCGGCAAGCCCGCCGAGGCTTCGCCCGTGCTGCTGGGGATCACCAAGGCGTCCTTGGAGACGGACAGCTTCCTGAGCGCGGCGTCCTTCCAGGACACCACCCGGGTGTTGACCGAGGCGGCCACGCGTTCCAAGATCGACTACCTGCGCGGCTTCAAGGAAAATGTCATCATGGGCCACATCATCCCGGCCGGGACGGGCTTTGAGCGTCATCGCAAGACGACGATCCGGGCGCTGGTGGACATCATTGAGGAGCCGGCGGAGCCCGAGGCCCCGGCCGAACCCGCGCCGGTGGAAAACCCGCTGCTGGGTTGAAAGAAAAATCATAAATACTTGTTGCGCCCGGATAAACATTTGTTAACATTAACGTTCGATTTTTATAGCAATGCCGACGATCAATCAACTGGTCCGCAAGGGCCGAACTAAAGTCAAATACAAGTCCAAGTCACCCGCCTTGGAGAACTCCCCGTTTCGCCGCGGGGTGTGCATCCAGGTGATGACCCGCACGCCCAAGAAGCCCAATTCCGCGATGCGGAAGGTGGCGAAGGTGCGGCTGACGAACGGATACGAAATCATCGCCTACATCCCGGACGAGGGGCACAATCTGCAGGAGCACTCCATCGTGCTGGTGCGCGGGGGCCGCGTGAAGGATTTGCCCGGCGTGCGCTACCACATCGTGCGCGGGACGCTGGACGCCGCCGGCGTGGAAAAACGGCGGGTGAGCCGGTCCAAATACGGGGTCAAACGCCCGAAAGAAGCCAAGGCCGCCGCCCCGGCCGCCAAGTAATTTCCCAACGATCACAACCCTTTAACGATTTAACGATTTCATGTCCCGCAGACGACAAGCCACCCGCCGTTCCGTTTCCAAAGACGGCAAATTTCAAAGCACCCTGGTCTCCCGGTTGGTCAACACCGTGATGACGTCCGGCAAAAAGAACACGGCGCAGCGAATTGTATACGGCGCCTTTGAAAGCATTTCGGAAAAGAATCCCGCCAGCAACCCCATTGAGATTTTGCAGCGCGCGGTGGACAATGCCAAGCCCCGCATTGAAACCAAGGCCCGCCGGGTGGGCGGCGCCACCTACCAGGTGCCGCTGGAAATTCCCAGCGACCGCCAGGCGGCCCTGGCGCTGCGCTGGATCGTGGATTTTGCCGACGCCCGGAAAGGCCAGCCGATGCGCGACGCGCTCGCGGCGGAAATTCTGGAGGCGTACCAGGGGCAGGGCAACGCCATCCGCAAACGCGACGAAGTCCACAAGATGGCCCAGGCCAACAAGGCCTTCGCCCATTTCCGCTGGTAAAAGACTTGCCCGGATTGACGCCCCGACAAGTTTGTCGGGGCGTTTTGTTTAAGCAAAAACCCCTTTATAAAAATGAGCGAAGCCACCATTGAAACAAAGAAGCCGGTGAATGCACCGGGCCGGCAATACACCCTTGAACGCACCCGCAACATCGGCATTGCCGCGCACATTGACGCCGGCAAAACCACGACCACCGAGCGGATTCTCTTTTACACCGGGCTGATCCACAAGATCGGCGACGTGGATGACGGCAACACCGTGACCGACTGGATGGAACAGGAACGGGAGCGGGGCATCACCATCACCTCCGCGGCGGTGACGTGTTTTTGGACGCAGAAATGCATCAAGCCGGGCGAGGACAAAATTTACAAGGCGTTCAAGGATGTGCCCCACCGGGTCAACATCATTGACACGCCGGGGCACGTGGATTTCACCGCCGAAGTGGAGCGGTCCATGCGCGTGCTGGACGGGGCGGTGGCCGTGTTCTGCGGCGTGGCCGGGGTGCAGCCCCAGTCGGAAACGGTCTGGCGCCAGGCCACCAAATACCATGTGCCGCGCATCGCGTTCGTCAACAAAATGGACCGGATCGGCGCGAATTTTGAGAACGCGTTGAATGACATGCGCACCAAGCTGCGGGCGTATGCGTATCCCATTTTCCTGCCCATCGGGGCGGAGGACAAGTTTGCCGGGGTGATTGACGTGGTGAACCAGAAGGCGGTCATCTGGGGCGAGGGCGACCTCACCAACGAAGGGCTCGCTTATGAAGTGACCGACATTCCGGCGGAACATCAGGAGCGCGCCAAGGCCGCCCTGGAGGAACTGATTGACGCGGTTTCCAACAAGGACGACGTGATCGCCGAAATGGTCCTGGAAGAGAAGCCCGTGGACGCGGTGACGTTGAAGGCGGCCATCCGGCGGCTGACCTGCAAAATTGAAATCGTCCCGGTGCTCTGCGGTTCCGCGTTCAAGAAAAAGGCCGTGCAGGTGTTGGTGGATGCCGTGGTGGATTACCTCCCCGGCCCGCTCGACGTGCCCGGCGCGGAGGGCGTGGAAGTTGGCACGGACGTACCCGTCCATGTCGAAACGAGCGACTTCAACAAATTCTGTTCGCTGGCGTTCAAGCTGTGGACCGATCCTTACGCCGGCAAGCTGGTGTTTTTCCGGGTCTATTCCGGCCAACTTAAAAAGGGCGATAACATTTACAACCCGCGGACCCGCAAACGCGAGCGGATCAGCCGCCTGATGGTCATCCAAGGCAGCGAGCGCAAGGACATCCAGGAGGTTCACGCCGGGGACATCGCGGCGCTGGTGGGGCTGCGCAACATCACCACGGGCGACACGCTGTGCGACGAGAATTATGATGTGACGCTCGAGCCGCCGACCTTCCCGGAGCCCGTCATCTCCATGGCGGTGGAGCCCAAGACCAAGCAGGACCGCGACAAGATGTCCGAAGGGCTGCAACGGCTGGCGGAAGAGGATCCGACGTTCCGCTGCTTCACCAACGAGGAGACCGGCCAGCTCATCATCGCCGGGATGGGCGAGTTGCATCTGGAAATCATTTGCGACCGGTTGAAACGCGAGTTCAACGTGTCGGCCAACACCGGCGCCCCGCAGATTGCGTACCGGGAAACCATCACCAAGCCGGCGGAGGGCGAGGGCAAGTTCATCCGCCAGTCCGGCGGCCGCGGCCAGTACGGCCATGCCTGCATCAAGGTCATGCCCAATGAAAAGGGCAAGGGCGTGGAGGTCACCAACGAAATCGTGGGCGGCACCATCCCGAAGGAGTACATCCCGGCCGTCATCAACGGCATCGAGGAGGCCATCAAGGGCGGCGTCTATGCCGGGTACCAGGTCATTGACATCAAGGTGGAGGTCACGGACGGCTCGTTCCACGAGGTGGACTCCAACGAACTGGCGTTCAAGATGGCGGGGATTTTCGCGCTCAAGGACGCCTTCAAGAAGGCGGGACCGATTCTGCTGGAACCGATCATGAAGGTGGAATGCACGACGCCGGACGAATATCAGGGCGACCTGCTGGGGGACATCAACCGCCGCCGCGGCGTCATCAACGGCATCGAGGCGAAGAACGGGCAGACCATTCTCAACGCGAAGGTGCCGCTGGCGGAAATGTTCGGTTACTCGACGGCGATCCGCTCGCTGTCCAAGGGCCGGGCCTCGTACTCAATGGAACCGTTCAACTTTGAACAGGTGCCCAACAGCGTGCTGACGACGATTCTGGATGCGGCGGCCAAGCGGCCGGCGGCGCGCACGTAGGCGTTTGCGTTTTCAATCCAAAGGGAATCTTCCGCAAGGGGGATTCCCTTTTTTGTGATCAGGCTTCGGTGGGGGCATGACACCGCCCTTGATGGCAAACTGAATCCCTGAACCGAGGCGAAAGGACGTTGAATATGAAACACTGGCGCCCCTTCCCCCTCACGCCGGCCCCCTCGGGGAGCGGGGGAATCACCGGCAGACTTCCGGGAATACGACGATTCCAGTCATCGGACGGCCCACGGTTCATGGGAGAATGATCGCCAGTCCTGCCCGAAACCGGCGCGCTCATGATTTATCCCACCTGCCAATCGCAGCGTTGAGGCCGATTATGATTGTGAAATGGCATTAGCAGCAAAAATGAATTCCATGGCATTTTGGAATCCATGATGGACATGGCGCCCGATCTTAATTAAATATTTTCCGCCATCAATCCCTGCTGCAATACGACAAAAACGAATTGGGGAAAATGAAAATGATCAACGCACTGCGCACGACCCTGCTGGCGGTGGCCTTGCTGGCCGGCGCCGCCCGCCCGGCCTCCGGCGGGGCCGTGCTCACGTACCACAACAACAACGCCCGCACGGGCGCAAACACCAACGAGACGCAGCTGACGCCGGCCAACGTCAACCCCAAAACCTTCGGCCTGCTGCTGAAATATCCCGTGGACGGATTTGTCTACGCCCAGCCGTTGTTCGTGCCCGGCGTGAACATTCCCGGCCGCGGCCTTCATGACGTGGTGTACGTGGCGACGGAGAATGACGGTGTTTACGCGTTCGACGTGAACAGCAACGCCGGGCCGGACGGCGGCCTGATCTGGCAGACCAGCCTGGGGGACGGCATCAACATTGTCACCAACCATGAGTTTGGCGGGCGTTATCACAACAACGTGCTGCAGGACATGCTGCCGCGCGTGGGCATCACCGGCACGCCGGTGATTGACCCCGTCGCCGGCTCGCTCTATGTGGTGGCGGTGAACCGGGAGGAGACCACCACTACCAATTATTACCACCGCCTCCATGCCCTGAACCTCGCCACCGGTGCGGAGCAACCGCACAGTCCGGCGGTGGTGACGGCGACCTATCCCGGCACCGGCTCCGACAGCGCCGACGGGGTGGTGACCTTCGATCCCCGCAATCAGAATGAACGCTGCGCCCTCACCCTGGCCGGCGGCATCGTCTATGTGGCCTACAGCAGTTATGCCGACACCGACCCGTTCCACGGCTGGATCATCGGCTTTGACGCCGCCACGCTGCAACCGCTGACCAACCAGGTATTCAACACCACGCCCAACGCCACCCGCGCGGTGTTCGGACCGCATTTTGCCGAAGGCGCCCTGTGGATGGGTGGTGGCGGCCTGTGCGTGGATGATCACACCAACCTCTATTTCGAAGTCGCCAACGGCAGCTTTGATGCGGACACGGGTGGCGGAGATTATGGCGACAGTTTCATGCGGCTCAGCACGTCCGGCGGCATCGCGGCGGCCGACTATTTCACGCCCTACAACCAGGCCGCCCTGCAGGCGGCGGATTCCGACCTGGGTTCGGGCGGCCCGGTGTTGCTGCCGGATGACGTGGGCAGCGCGGAGCACCCGCACCTGATTGTGGGTGCGGGCAAGGAGAGCAAGGTCTATCTGGTGGACCGGGACCATATGGGCCATTACAACCCGCAGAATGACCGGCAGATCGTGCAGTCCTTCGCCGCCCGCGTCGGCAGCGTGTTCAGCACCCCGGCCTACCTCAACCACATCCTTTATTATCAGGGCATCGGTGGGGTGATGAAGGCCTTCGCCATCAGCAACGGACTCATCAACCCCGAGCCTTTGTCCGAGTCCCGGACCAGCTTCAGCGGGGCCGGCACCACGCCGTCCGTCTCCGCCAACGGCACCCGCGACGCCATCGTCTGGGCCGTCCAGTGCGACGGCGCCACCCGCAACGCGCCGGCGGTGTTGCATGCCTACAACGCCACCAATCTGGCCGACGAACTTTTCAGCAGCAGCCGGATGCCCGAGCGCGACAACCCTGGCAATGCCGTTAAAATGACCGTGCCGACCGTGGCCAATGGCAAGGTCTTCGTGGGGACGCAGGATACCCTGGCCATTTTTGGCAACGGCGTATTCCTGCCCCAGCCGGACCTCGAGCCCGCCGGCGGCGACTTTGCCAATTCGGTGACCGTGGCTCTCTCGGACGCCATGACGGATGCTGTGATGTATTACACCTTGGACGGTTCCACCCCCACGGCCGCCTCGGCCCGGTACACCACGCCGATCACCCTTACAAACTCCCTTAAGTTCCAGGCCATCGCCATCAAACCTGGAGCGGTCAACAGCGGCGTCGCCGCCGCCGTCTTTGTCAACACCGCCTCCGCCGGCCACGGCACCGGCTTGGTCGGCCAATATTGGCCGGGGGATACGACCGGCACCGTCGCCGCGCTGACGCGGACGGACCCGGGCGTGAATTTTGACTGGTCCGCCGCCGGACCGGGCCCCGGCATCGGTCCGACCCATTTCACGGCGCGTTGGCGGGGCGCGGTGCGGGCGCAATACAGCGAGCCGTACACCTTCATTGTGATCGCCCAAGGCGGGGTGCGCCTGGCGCTCAATGGCCGGCCGCTCATTGACGACTGGGTGGCGCGGGGCGCCCTGACCACCAACCGCACCCGCCTTACCCTCAGCGCCCAACAACTGTATAATATACAATTTGACTATCTCGCCGGCAACGGCGCCGGGCTGGCGCGGTTGCTCTGGAGCAGCCCCTCCATCGCGCCGGGCCACATCCCCGCCACGCAACTCTATCCCGAAACCAATCCGCCCCCCACGGCCACCCTGGTCCGGCCGGCCGACGGGGCCGGGTTTACGGGCAGCGCCAGCGTGACCGTCGGGGCCGATGCGGAAGCCCCCCGCAATGTCATCAGCCGGGTGGATTTCCAAGCCAATGGCAGCCCGCTGGGTTCGTTGACCAACAGCGAGTATGCACCGGTGTATGCGCTGACCACGACCGGCCTGGCCCCGGGGCAACACACCCTGACCGCCGTGGCCACCGATGGCAGCGGTCTGGCCGCCACCTCGGCGCCTGTCAACATCACCGTCACCGCCGGCGGCGGCCGGCCCTACGGCCTGACCAACCTGGCCCTGGTCCCGGCTTATTTGAAGATGCCGGCGACCTTCAACGGCCTCCTGCCGCCGGTGCTCTCCCGCACCGGCGTGTTCGCGGACACCACCAGCCGCAGCCTGGCGGACGGGTTGATACCTTACCAACTCAACCTGCCCATGTGGTCGGATGGCGCGGTGGAAAGCGATTATCTGGCGGTGCCCCGCCGTGACGGACCGATCACCCCGGACGAGCAGTTGCGCCTGCGGCCCACCAATGCGTGGATATTCCCGAACGGCACGGTCTTTGTGAAGAACCTTGATCTGACCGTTGATGAACGCCGTCCGGACGCCCCGCGCCGGCGGATGGAAACGCAGATTTTGGTGCGCGACCTTAACGGCGCGGTTTATGGTGTGAGCTACAAATGGCGGCCGGACAACTGCGACGCCGATCTGCAGTCCACCGGTCAATTCGAGGAGGTGCTCATCACCAACGCCACGGGCGTCCGCACTCAGACCTGGTATTACGCCAGTCCGGCGGACTGTCTGACGTGCCACACGCCGGCGGCCGGTTATGTGCTGGGCGTCAGCACGCGCCAACTCAACGGTAACTTCACCTATCCCGCCACCGGCGTGACGGACAACCAGATCCGCTCCTTGAACCGGCTGGGCTTGTTCAGCCCGGCCATCAATGAAACGGCCATCACCAGTTTCACGAAACTCGCCGCGCCCGCAGACACCGGCGTATCGCTGACGGAACGCGCCCGGTCCTACCTGGATGCCAACTGCGCGGGCTGCCATCGTCCGGGCGGCGTGGCGAATTTTGACGCGCGGTTCGACACCCCGCTGGAGTTCCAGCACCTGACCAACTTCCCGGCGGCCGTCACCCTGGCCTACCAAAACGCGGAAATCATCAAGCCCGGGGATCTTTGGCGTTCCGTCATCCACGACCGCATGGCCACCAACGCCCCGCTGGTGAAGATGCCGCCGCTGGGCCGCAACGTCGTGGACGTCCAAGGCGTACGGTTGATCAGCGACTGGATCAACAGCCTCGCGCCGTGAGGTGCGGTCTAATCCCCGGAAACCGGGTCCGGACGGCGAACGGCCCCGAGGTGGCGGGGATGAGTGTTTCCTCAGGGGGGGTGCAGCAGTTTGGGCCCGGGCTGGCCGGTCATAAATGTTTTTCCGATGATTTCATTGGCGACGCATGCGTCGTTGGCATCAAGTTGCTCCTGAATTACTTCACCCCCCAAGCGCCGGGCAATCAAAATCGGGAAACATGAGACTTTTATCACACGTCGCAGATGGCCACGGCCTGGCGCAAGGAGGCCAGGACGTCCTGGCGTTTCGGCTCAAATTCCTGCGCCACGAAGCCCTTGAATCCGCTGGCGACAATCTCCCGCATGACGCGCGCGTAGTTCAGCTCCTGCGTCTCGTCAATCTCGCCGCGGCCCGGCACGCCGCCGGTGTGGTAGTGGTCAAAGTATTGGTGGTGGTCGTGGATGGTCTGGCACATGTCGCCGTCCATGATCTGCATGTGGTAAATATCGTAGAGGAGCTTGAACCGTTCCGAGCCCATCCGCCGTGCCATGGCGACGCCCCAGGCGACATGGTCGCACTGGTAATCCTTGTGGTTGTGTTTGCTGTTGAGCAGCTCCATGCACAGGGTCACCTTGAGCTTTTCCGCCAGCGGCAGGATGCGCGCCAGGCCGACGGCGCAGTTTTCCAGGCCCTGCTGGTCGTCCAGGCCGGCGCGGTTGCCGGAGAAGCAAATCAGGCGCTCGAAGCCGGCGTCCGCCACCACGGGGAGATCCCGCTCGTACGCCTGCACGAGCTTGTCGTGATGCTCAAGGCGGTTCCAGGCCAGACCGATGCCGCCCAGGCCGTCCTGGGTGGGGTTGGAAACCATCGGGCAAACCAGGCCGTATTTTTTGACGACGGGGAAATCCGCGGGTCGGAGCAGGTCAATGCCGGTGATGCCCATGTCCCGGCTGGCGGCGCAGAGGTCGTCCAGCGTCAGCTTGGGAAAGCACCAGCGGCAGACGCTGTGGCGGATGTTGCCCTTGAGCTGGGTGGGGGTGGCGGCTTGCGCCCCAACAATTTGGGGCAGCATGGACGTGAGGACCGCCGCCGCGGCGGTGTAACCGGCGGTCTGGCGGATGGCGGAACGGCGGGAGATCGGGCGGTTCATGGCTTGTTTTTTCTTTGTTTTAAGTGACAAAGCCGGCTGCGGGCGCGGACGTGGCTTCATGCCCGCCATCATTGTCCAGACCGCGATTCATTGCAAGACCGGGGTTTCCGTAAAAAAGTGAACCTTTTCGTCACGGTCCGTTATTAATGAGCAGACGGGATTAGAGATCGAATCAAATTTATGAAAACCATTACTTCCCTTTGCTGCGGGCTGTTGCTCTTGACCGGACTCGGACCGCACGCGCGGGGCGAGTCCTTCCGCACGGACATCAATCCGGCGCTGCTGTATTATCAGGCGTTCCTCTTGGCGCCAGAATTATCGGCCGCAGATAATAACTATTTGGTCACGAATCAATGGGTTGGCTGGCAACCACTCCCCGACCGTTTTGGGTCGCTCATGGCCGGCTATCAAAACGAGTTGGGGTGCTTGAAGCAGGCCATGAATCAAAAAGTTCCCTGCGATTGGGGCATAGATTTGAGCCGCGGGCCGGAAACCCTGCTGCCGCATGTGGCTCTGTGCAAGCAAGCCGTGATCAAGGCACAGTGGGACATCATGTGGAGGTTGCAGCAGGGAGATCAGGCGGCGGCCCGCGACGATTTGCTCGCTTCGCTCACGTTGGGTAGAAACACCTCGCGGGATCGCACCCTGATTGGGGCGCTGGTCGAGATTGCCATTGAGAGCGTTGTCTGCACCACGGTGGCCGAAGATTTTGGGCGGTTCTCCCCGGAAACCCTGCAACAACTGGCGGAGGGTTTTGAGCAGGCGCCGGTCCGCGGCACCCTGGCGGCTGCTTTGGCGACGGAACGCGGAATGCATCAGGACTGGTTGATCGGCCGGGTGGAAGCCGCCCAGCAAGCTCATCCGCATGACGAAGCCGCCGTCATGGAGGAGTTGCATCAAGAGTTCATCCATTTTGCCCCTGAGATGGAGACCAGTTACTGGCTGCAGTTTACCAATGGCCCCGCCGGCACGCCCGACGGAGTGATCAAAATGGCTCGCGAGGCCACCGTTTGGTATGAACGCCTGGCCGGCCTCTCGACTTTGCCGCACGGCCAGTTTGAGGAGCAGTTTAACCAGCTCAGCGCGGAAGCCAACAAGTCCGGGAATATCATGTTTTTGAGAGATCTCAGCGGCTGGTCCAGCGGCCGTCAGAAGGAATTTAGAATCCAAGGGCAACTGGCCATGGTCAAGGCGGCGGTGGCTTACAAGCTTCACGGCGAAGCGGGGTTGAAAAGTGTCAACGATCCGAACGGCAACGGCCCCTTCGCTTGCAAGCGGTTCGTTTTCCAAGGGGTGGATCGCGGGTTTCAACTGACCAGCCCGCTTCTTTTCTCCCATGCCCCGATGTCGTGCATTTTTGTGGAAAAGGACGGGCCGCCGTTCTCCGTGTTCGGGGCGCATGTGGGCGAGGCCGTTACGCCATGACTCAACCCGGGCAACTCCCGCCGGTCCAATGCCAGTGGCATTGGCCGGCTTTTTGAGTTAACCTGACCATGTGTTCACCTTGAACCCCGCCTTTGTGGAAATGGAAGCCCCGGACAACCGGAGCCTGCTGGATCAGGCGCGGGCCGGTGATGCCGGGGCGTTTGGGGAAGTCTGCCGGGTTTATGAAACCCGCCTGTTGCGCCACGCCATGGGATTGTGCGGCAATGCCGCGCTGGCCGAAGAACTCGCGCAGGACACGCTGGTGGAGGCGTGGAGATCGCTGCGGCGTTATCATGGCGGCTGCCAGTTTTTCACCTGGCTGTGCGCGATCCTGCTGAATCGTTATCGCAACACGCTCCGGCAGAAGCGGCCCGTTCCACTTTCCGCCCTTACCGGCGGCGAGCAGGCGGAGATTGAAAACCGCCTCGCCGGACTGACGGATCACGGTTCTTCACCGGACCAGACGGCCCAGTTGCGCGAGCAGGCCGACCGGGTGCGGGCCTGCCTGGCTGCGCTGCCGCCCAAACATCAGCAGGTCATTTATCTGCGCTTTTACGTGGATGACTCCCTGGAGGAAATCGCCGGGGCGCTGGGATGTTCGGTGGGGACGGTGAAATCCCGGCTCTTTAACGCCCTGGAAAAATTGCGCCGGATGAACGCGCTGACCCTGGACCAGCTCCAATTGAAAGGCTGAAGCCATGAAACCTTGTACGAATAGACGAAAGCAGATTGCTGGGCTGGCGATGAACGCCCTGGATGACGGGTCAACGCGAGAACTCCACGCCCATTTGGAAAGCTGCGCCGGCTGCCGCCGCTATCTGGCGGAAATGAGCCAGCTCACGGAACAACTGGCCGCCGCCGCGCCGGACACGGATCTGCGGGCCACGGAATCCTTCCATCAAAGCGTCATGGCCGGTTTGGATAAAGAAACTGTCACGTCCCCATGGGAATCGGTCATGGCCCGGTTGCGGGAGGTGCCTCTGAAATGGCGCGTGGCTTCACCGGTGGCGGTCGTTGCGCTCGTGCTGCTGGGGATATGGATCGGGCCATCGCCGCGAACCAATGTCGAGGTCAACCCGCCGACGCCAGCGAGGGTTCCAGCGATGACGGCGGATGCCGGCATTGACCTGACTCCGACGCTGGCCAACTATCAGCGGGCGGCCGATCAGTCCCCGGATAAATTGGATGACCTGCTCGCACGGCAGCAGAAGCCGGTGACCGGTTCCGGGCCGGTGGCAACGGCCGCCATGATGTCGCTGGGCTTTTAGCATGGAAGAGCCCATTCAACTGCCGATTGACGGGGTGCTGGATCTGCACACCTTCCGGCCGGGCGACGTGAAGGATTTGGTGCCGGACTATCTGGCGGCGTGTTTGGAGAAGGGGATTTTCCAGGTGCGCATCATCCACGGCAAGGGCGTGGGCCACCTGCGCCGCACCGTCCATGCCATTTTGGCGAAACACCCGGCGGTTACCTCCTTCACCCTGGACCACCCGCAGTTTGGCGGCTGGGGGGCAACGATTGTCTATCTGCGCCAGCCGTGAGGCGGAGCGGATTCAAAAACCGGGGTGGGGACGGCTCGTCCCCACAGCTTGTTTGATGATGTTGAAAACGCGGGGACGAGCCGTCCCCCCCCGGTTTTCGCGCGTTCATGAATCAGCTTTCACTGTCACCGAGCGGATCAAAACCGGCCACTCGTGAGCGATTCAAGCCGGCCAGTGCATGTTGCATAAAGCGTTTCAAAATTGTAGACATTTTCTTTTCAACTCCGGCCCCTACAAGCATTT
>Ga0182030_10001839_pt1 | contig 44410 bp, 37 predicted proteins | sample 812S3MmetaG_FD_121299 | JGI IMG/M metagenome (GOLD analysis project Ga0182030, IMG submission 121299) | Permafrost microbial communities from Stordalen Mire, Sweden - 812S3M metaG (Illumina Assembly) | ecosystem: Environmental > Terrestrial > Soil > Wetlands > Permafrost | place: Sweden... | reverse complement strand
GGGCATTTCAGCCCGCGCAGGTCGAGTTTTTTCAAAGGCTCAGCTTTCCTCGGCTTGTTTCATCGGCTCTTGCAAGCTCTGTGGCTTGGGTAAAATCGTCGGGACGGTTGATGTTGAAGAAAGGATCGCGGGCGCGGAAAAACCATTCGGCCGTGGCGACATCGTATCTTTGCTGGAATTCACCGACTTTCCGCAAGCCTTCCTCCGCCAGCGCCCGTCGCAGGTTTTCGCGGCAACGGACCGGCCACAAAGCGATGACCGGGTGCTCCCGGCCGCCCGAGGCGGCGCGCGCAAATCCATGGGCGGCGCTCCGCGCCGCCTGGAAAAGCCGCGCCACGAGATCGTCGGGCAGGAAAGGGCAGTCGCAGGGCAGGCTAACGAGCTGTGACAGGCCGGAGCGCGCGGCATGGTCGAGGCCCGCCAGCACGCCGGCCAGCGGCCCGGCATGGCCGGGCAGCGCGTCGGCGACAAGCGGCAGGCCAAAGCCGGCGAAGGGCGCGATGGTTTCCAGCTGGAGGTCGTGCAGATTGATCGCCATCTCGGCGCATTGGCCCTGCATGCGCTCGATGATCCCTTGGATCAGCGGTTTTCCCTCCAGGGACAGCAGCGGCTTGGCCGCGCCGCCCATGCGGCGGCCGTGACCGCCGGCGAGGATCAGGCCGAGAACCGGGGCGTCTTGGAGCAAATCTTGGGGCATGGCGGCATTATAGGCGATTTCGGCGATTTGGCGATCCGCCATTGCCACGATTGAGAATTACGCATAAAGATATGTTTATATCGCTTGGAGCATCGAGCCGATCGAATTGGCTCGATGCTTCAGGTCATTGCTTAACGCATTTTCTTCAAGCGAACCGGTGTCCACTTCGCTTGAAAATGTTCTGGGAAATGGGATGCCCCAAGCCGCACTTTCAGACGCTTTGGCCTGCCTCGCCGCGATTGGCGAGGAAACGCGCCTGCGCGTCTATGCGCTGCTGGCCGAGGCGGAGCTGGCGGTCAGCGAATTGGTGGCCATTCTCGGCCAGTCGCAGCCGCGCGTCTCCCGCCACCTCAAACTGTTGCTCGAAGCGGGGATTGTCGAGCGGCGGCGCGAGGGCGCCTGGGCGTTTTTCCATGTTTCCGAAAAGGGCGCGAGCGCCGCTCTCGCCCGCGCCGTGCTGGCCAGGCTCGACAGCGAGGATGCGACGCTTTCGCGCGACAGGGCGCGGCTGGGCGAGGTGCGCTCCGCCCGCGCGGCGCAAGCTCAGAAATATTTCGCCGAACATGCGCCGGTCTGGAACGTGACGCGCCGCCTGCATGCGCCCGAGGCCGAGGTCGAGGCCGCGATTGTCGCGGCGGCGACTGAAGGGGGAGCGCGCTGGCGCCGCCTTTTGGATATCGGCTGCGGCGCGGGGCGCATGCTGGAGCTTCTCGCGCGTCCCGCGGAAACCGCCGTCGGCGTCGATCTTTCGGCGGCGATGCTCGGCGTGGCCAGGGCGCAGCTCGAGCAGGCGGGCCTGCGCAATGTGCAATTGCGCCAGGGCGACATCTACGCCTTGCCGGTCGAGCGCGACACGGTCGATCTCGCGGTGCTGCATCAGGTCCTGCATTATCTCGACAATCCCGCCCGCGCCTTGCGTGAAGCCGCCAGGGCGCTGGCGCCGGGCGGCAGGCTGATCGTCGTCGATTTCGCGCCGCATCGGCTGGAAATATTGCGCGAAAATCACGAGCATCGCAGGCTCGGGTTTTCCGTCGAGGAAATTGCCGACCATCTGGAACAGGCCGGGCTTGATCTCCTCGTCCACCGCGACCTCGCGCCGGGCGGCCAGGATCAAGTCACGGACGGCGATGTCGTCGAAGAAAAACTCACCGTTTCCCTCTGGCTGGCGCAAGACAGGCGCGCGGCGAATTAAGGGCTCATCACTATGCAGGAAACAAGGCGGAGCCGCCGTCAGCACCGACCGATCGACATATCCTTCGAGTTCTTTCCGCCGAAATCGCCGGAAATGGAGTCAGCATTATGGGAATCGATCGAGCGCCTCGCGCCGCTGCGGCCGAAATTCGTCTCGGTGACTTATGGCGCGGGCGGCTCCACAAGGGAGCGCACCCATGCCACGGTCGCCCGCATCGTCAAGGAGACTGCGATCAAGCCGGCGGCGCATCTCACTTGCGTCGGCGCGACCCGCGAGGAGGTGGACGAGGTCGCGCGCGGCTATTGGGACGCGGGCGTGCGTCATATCGTGGCGCTGCGCGGCGATCCGCAGGGCGGGCTGGGTTCGGACTATGCGGCGACGCCGGGCGGCTACGCCCATTCCACCGATCTTGTGGCGGGCCTGCGCGCCATCGGCGATTTTGAAATCTCGGTGTCCGCCTATCCGGAAAAGCATCCGGAAAGCAAAAGCTTCGACCAGGACCTCGACGTGCTCAAGGCTAAGATCGACGCCGGGGCGACGCGGGCGATCACCCAGTTCTTTTTTGACAATGACATCTATTTCCGCTTCGTCGACCGGGCGCGCGCGGCGGGGATCACCATCCCCATCGTGCCGGGGGTCACCGCTGTGCAGAATTTCAAGCAGACCGCGAATTTCGCCCGCAAGACAGGGGCGTCGGTGCCCAACTGGCTGGCCGAGCGTTTCGAGGGGCTGGACGACGACCTCCAGACCCGCCGCCTGATCGCCGCGGCGGTTGCGGCGGAACAGGTTTTTGATCTGCTCGACCGCGGGGTTGAGCAGTTTCACTTCTACACGATGAACCGCGCCGATCTGGTTTACGCGGTCTGCCACCTTTTGGGGGTGCGGGCGGCAGTTGCAGAAAAGGTGGAATTTTAGCCGCGTACCCCTTCTCCCCTTGCGGGAGAAGGTGGATCGCCGCGCAGCGGCGAGACGGATGAGGGGGCTGTTGCGGCATGGCCCCCTCATCCGGCGCTTCGCGCCACCTTCTCCCGCAAGGGGAGAAGGAAGCTAACGACCGAATATTGTGCTCGACGAGCAGGACAGACAGATGACTTCGATCTTCAAAAATCGTTTCGACGGCAAGACCGCGCTGCAGGCCCTCACGGAGGCTGCTCGCGAAAAAATCCTCGTGCTCGACGGCGCCATGGGCACGATGATCCAGCAGCGCAAATTTTCCGAAGAGCAATTTCGCGGCGAGCGTTTTGCCGATTGGCCGCGCGACCTGCGCGGCAATAACGACCTGCTGATCCTCACCCAGCCCGATGCGATCCGCGAAATCCATCTCGCCTATTTCCAGGCGGGCGCCGATATCGTGGAGACCAACACCTTCTCCTGCACCACCATCGCCCAGGCCGATTACGGCATGGAAGCGCTCGCACGCGAATTGAACGTGCAAGGCGCGCGCCTCGCCATGGAGGCGGCGATCGAGGCGGAGAAACGCGACGGAAAAAAACGCTTCGTCGCGGGAGCGCTGGGCCCGACCAACCGCACGGCCTCCATCTCGCCTGACGTTTCCAACCCCGGCTTCCGCGCCGTGAGTTTCGACGAATTGCGCGTCGCCTATAAGGAGGCGGCGAGCGGACTGATCGAGGGCGGCGCCGACATTCTGCTGCTCGAAACCATCTTCGACACGCTCAACGCCAAGGCGGCGCTGTTCGGCATCGACGAAGCCTTCGAGGAGACCGGCGTCACGCTGCCGGTGATGATCTCCGGCACGATTACCGACCTCTCCGGCCGCACGCTGTCCGGCCAGACGCCGGCGGCCTTCTGGAATTCGCTGCGCCACGCCAGACCCTTCTCCATCGGCCTGAACTGCGCGCTCGGCGCGCGCGAAATGCGCGGCCATATCGCGGAACTCTCGCGCATCGCCGACACGCTGGTCTGCGCCTATCCCAATGCCGGATTGCCCAATGAGTTCGGGCTTTACGATGAAAGCCCCGAGGCTATGGCGGAGCTTGTCGGCGAATTCGCCGACTCCGGTCTCGTCAATATTGTCGGCGGCTGCTGCGGCACCAGCCCGGCGCATATCCACGCCATCGCCAAGCGCGTCGCCGGGATCAAGCCGCGCGAAACGCCCGTCATCGAGCCGTTGCTGCGGCTGTCGGGCCTCGAGCCTTTCACGCTCACGCCGGACATCAAATTCGTCAATATCGGCGAGCGCACCAATGTCACGGGCTCCGCCAAATTCCGCAAGCTGATCAAGGCGGGCGATTATGCCGCCGCGCTCGACGTGGCGCGCGACCAGGTCATCGCCGGCGCCCAGATCATCGACGTGAACATGGACGAGGGCCTGCTCGACTCGGCAAAGGTCATGGTCGAATTCCTGAATCTCGTCGCCGCCGAACCCGATATCGCCCGCGTGCCCGTGATGGTCGACAGCTCGAAATTCGAGGTGATCGAAGCCGGGTTGAAATGCCTGCAGGGAAAGCCGGTGGTGAATTCGATCTCGCTGAAGGAGGGCGAACAAAAGTTCATTGAACAGGCGAAGGTCGTGCGCCGCTATGGCGCGGCGACGGTGGTGATGGCCTTCGACGAACAGGGCCAGGCCGACACCTTTGCCCGCAAGGTCGAGATTTGCGCGAGGGCCTATAAAATCCTCGTCGAAAAGGTCGGTTTCGAGCCGCAGGACATCATCTTCGATCCCAATGTCTTTGCGGTGGCGACGGGCATCGAGGAGCACAATCACTACGGCGTCGATTTCATCGAGGCGACCAAGGAAATCAGGCAGAACCTGCCGCACGCCCATGTCTCCGGCGGCGTCTCCAACTTGTCCTTCTCCTTCCGCGGCAACGAGGTCGTCCGCGAGGCCATGCACAGCGTGTTTCTCTACCACGCCATCGCCAATGGCATGGACATGGGCATCGTCAACGCGGGACAGCTCGGCGTTTACGAGAAGATCGATCCCGAACTGCGCGACGCCTGCGAGGACGTCGTGCTCGACCGTCGTCCCGACGCGACCGAGAGGCTGCTGGAGCTCGCCGAGAAATACAGGGGACAGAGCACGGAAGTCCGGGAAAAGGACGCGGCGTGGCGCGAGGCGACTGTCGAGGCGCGGCTTGAATATGCGCTGGTCAATGGCGTCACCGATTTCATCGACGCGGATGTCGAGGAGGCGCGCGCGCGCTCGACCCGCGCTCTTGACGTCATTGAGGGGCCGCTGATGGCCGGTATGAACAAGGTCGGCGATCTCTTCGGCTCGGGCAAAATGTTCCTGCCGCAGGTCGTGAAATCGGCGCGCGTGATGAAAGCGGCCGTCGCCTATCTCTTGCCCTTCATCGAGGCCGGCAAGGCCGAGGGCGACCGCAAGAACGCGGGCAAAATCCTGCTCGCCACCGTCAAGGGCGACGTGCATGACATCGGCAAGAACATTGTCGGCGTCGTCCTCGCCTGCAACAATTTCGAGATCGTCGATCTCGGCGTCATGGTTCCGGCGACGCGGATTCTCGATGAGGCGAAGAAGCATGAGGTCGACATCATCGGCCTCTCCGGCCTGATCACCCCCTCGCTCGATGAAATGGCTTTCCTCGCCTCGGAAATGCAGCGCGAAGGCTTTGACATTCCGCTGCTGATCGGCGGCGCCACGACCTCGCGCGTTCATACGGCGGTGAAGATCGCGCCGAATTACGCCAGGGGACAGGCGGTCTATGTCGTTGACGCCAGCCGCGCCGTCGGCGTGGCGCAATCACTGCTCGGCGCCGACAGGGCAGCCTATCAGGGCGAGATGCGCGCGGAATACGCCCGTGTCGCCGAAGCCCATGCGAAGGCGGAAACCGAGAAGCAGCGGGTGCCCCTGGCCCGCTCCCGCGCCAATGCGCAAAAGCTCGACTGGGCGAATTACGCGCCGCCGCGCCCGAGTTTCACGGGAACGCGCGTGTTGTCCTCGCTCGATGTCGGCGTGCTCATCCCCTATATCGACTGGACGCCCTTCTTCCAGACCTGGGAGCTGAAGGGCCGCTATCCCAAGATTCTTGAAGACCAGAAATACGGCGACGCGGCGAAAAGCCTGTTCGATGACGCGCAAAAAATGCTCAAGCGCATTGTCGAGGAGCGCTGGTTCAACCCCAAGGCGGTGCTGGGCTTCTGGCCGGCCAACGCCGTCGGCGACGACATCGCGCTCTATACCGGCGAGTCCCGCTCGGAAATTCTGGCCACGCTACACACCTTGCGCCAGCAATTGAAGAAGCATGACGGCAAGGCCAATGTCGCCCTGTCCGATTTCATCGCGCCCGCCGACAGCGGCAAGGCCGATTATATCGGCGCCTTCGTCGTCACCTCCGGCGCGGAAGAGCAGAAAATCGCCGAAAAGCTCAGCCGGGCCAATGACGACTACGGCTCGATCATGGTCAAGGCGCTGGCCGACCGTTTGGCGGAAGCATTCGCCGAATATCTGCATGAGCGCGTCCGCAAGGAGTTCTGGGCCTATGCGACGGACGAGGACCTCAGCGAGGACGAGTGGCTGGCGGAAAAATATCGCGGCATAAGGCCGGCGCCGGGCTATCCCGCCCAGCCCGACCATACCGAGAAGCAGACGATTTTCGACCTGCTGCATGCGGAGCGGCGCATCGGCGTGTCGCTCACCGAAAGTTTCGCCATGCTGCCCGGTTCTTCGGTCAGCGGTCTCTATTTTTCACATCCCGATGCGCATTATTTCGGCGTCGCCAAGGTCGAGCGCGACCAAGTGGAGGATTATTCCGCGCGAAAGGGAATGGCTGTCGAAGAGGTCGAGCGCTGGCTCGCGCCGGTGCTGAATTACACCGCCAAAGCCGCGACCAAGGTCTAACCCACGAAAAAAGCAACTCCTTTCTCCTTCGCGCGTTGAATGATCGGTGGTGAAAGGGGTTGCGCATGAGGAGATTTGCAAGCGGAATTTCCGCCTTGGCCTGCTGGCTGAGTCCCCAGATGTGCGCGGCGTCGCCGCCCACGCCGCCGCCGCGCCCGCCGGAGTTCGTTTCGGCCGCAGACCATCCTCTTCCGCCGCCTCGCCCTGCCGAATTCGCCGATCGGCGGGGAGACGTCGTGTCGCCCTGGCGTCCGCGCAAGTTGATCCAGATGGCGCGGCTGCAGCCGCAGGGCGGTCCACGGCTTGACGACGCGCCGGGACTGGTTCTGCAATTCGCTATGCCAAACAAGCTGGTCGCGCCCGCTTCGCCGGAAGAGCTGAAAGCTTGCGATGCGCTTCTGACCGGCGGGAAAGCCATTGCGATGCGACTGCCGCCGGTCGCGGAGCCGAACGGCTGCGGCATGGCCGCGCCGATTTCGCTGGCCGGGCTGAAGCTGCCGGACGGGAGATCCATCCGCATCGAGCCGCCACTGGCGCTGCGCTGTGATCTCGCTGGGCGAGCCGTGGACTGGCTGGGCGACACGGTCATCCCCGCCGTCGAACGGCAAGGCGGGCGGGTGAAATCCATCGTCGACGCCGGCGGCTATCAATGCCGCAACCGCAACAATGCCATCGATGGCAAATTATCGGAACATGCGCTCGGCGACGCCATCGACCTGATCGGCGTCCGCTTCGAGGACGGGCACATGTTGAATTTCTCCGCCCTCGACACTGACATGGCGGTCGCGCAGGATTTGCGTGGAGCGGCCTGCGCCCATTTCGCCACAGTGCTCGGGCCGGGCTCGGACGGCGCGCACGAAAGCCACATTCACCTCGATCTCGAAGCGCGCGGCCATGGCGCCAAGCTCTGCGAATGGAATCTTCGTTGAGCTCTCAGCTCGCCGCCGGGGGGTCAAGGCCCTCCAGCAGGCGACGCAGCGTCTCGATCGTCGAAATATCGGCGACGCCGTCGACCCATTCCGGCCGGAAATGACGCTGGAAGGCGGCGACGACAATGCGCGTGGCATCGTCATAGACGCCTGACGTCTCGACGCCATAGCCGTAAGACGCCAGCATGACCTGCAAATCGGCGACGGCTGGCCCCTTGGCGCCGAGATCATGCACCGGGCCGTGCAGGATCGGCTGCGGCGCGATCCAATGGCCGATCCCGGCCAGTCGCTCCCAGGGAAAGACTTCGCCCGGATCGGTTTTCCGCGCGGGCGCGATGTCGGAATGGGCTAGCACGCGCTCGGGCTTGATGCCCCGGCGGGCGCAAATGTCGCGGCAGAGGGCGGAGACCGCGTTGATCTGCGCGTCGGGGAAGGGCGGCAAGCCTCCGTCATGGCCGGGATTGACGATCTCCATGCCGATCGAGCGCGAATTCATGTCGGTCTCGCCGGCCCAGAAACTCTTGCCCGCATGCCAGGCGCGGCGCGATTCCTCGACGAGCTGCCAGATGCGTCCGTCCTCCCAGACCAGATAATGGCAGGAGACCTGAGCCGCCGGACTGCACAGCAGGTCGAGCGCCGCCTCGCCCGTCGGCATGCCCGTGTAATGCAGCACCAGGGCGTCGAGCGGCTTCAGCCGCTCGCCATGGTTAGGCGAGGGGCGGCAGGTTTCGACCAGCGGGGAGTCGGGCGTCATGGACTTGGGGGCGTCATGGATTTGGAATCGTCTTCAAAGACATGCGCGGCCCGAAAAGAGCGAAGGCGGTCTGGACGGACCCCTTCGCCGCATTGCGGGCGCGCGGGTTTTCAATACCAGGCGATGCAGTGGCGGCGGCCGTAATCGTCCACCTCGAATTCGGCGCAGCGGCGCGGCGGCGGCGGCGGAGCGCTGTTCGCGCCGATGATGCCGCCCGCGGCGGCGCCGATCAGGCCGCCCGCGAGAGCGCCGCCGACACGTCCGGTGGTCGCGGCGCCGAGCAGGGCGCCCGTCGCGCCGCCGACGGCCGCGCCGTTCACGGTCCGCTGCTCCTGAGTGTAGCCACATCCCGCGAGGCCGAGCGCGCTCGCCAAGGCCGCCGTCAGCAGCACAGCCTTCTTTGTCAAAACGGCCTTCTTCATCAAAACTCCTCCAAACCGCCGGCCGATTTCTCGCGGCCGGACATAAAGCCCCCGGCGCCGATTCGGCGCTGGGGGCATGTTAGCCGAAATCGCCGCGTTTCTGCCTGCCGGATTGGCATTGAAGCAAAAATACCAATTAAAACTGTTTTCGCAAGTAGAAAATCGTAAAGATTGTATTAAAAAGGTTATGGCTATGTCGGGCGATAAAAACGCTATCCAATAGGCGCCAGAGCTTATCGCCTATATTTGAACATATTTTGTCGTCATTACCCCTCGCAACGTGCAACAGTTAGAAGGTAGTCTGGATGAAATTAGGTCTCGTAGCACTTGTTTGGTTGTCGGTCGCAGGTCTGTCGGCCTTGCCGGCCCAGGCGGCGAAACACCATCGCCATCACGCGGCTATGCGGGCTCCTGCCAGCCCTGGCGTCGGCGCCATTCGCCAATTGATCGCCAAGCATGCGGCGGCCAATGGCGTGCCTTTTGAACTGGCCGACGCCGTGGTGCGGATCGAAAGCACCTACAAGCCGCATGTGTCGAACGCCGGGGCGCTCGGCCTGATGCAGATCAAGCCCTCGACGGCGCGCGGCCTCGGGTTCTCGGGCGCATCAGGCGATCTCTACAGCGCCGAGACCAACATTCGCTTTGGAATGAAATATCTGGCGCAGGTCTATCGGAAGTCCGGCGGCGACGTCTGCGGCACGGTCATGCGTTACCAGTCGGGCGCTTACGCCACGCATATGAACGGAGCCAACCGCGCCTATTGCGCCAAGGCCCGCTCGATCATGGCGAGCCGCTGAATTTCCAGACAGCTAACGCCAAGCGAAGCTTGGCTAGGAGCGAACGCGACCATAGCTCGTCGACAGACGGGCGTCCTTCGACGCCCTTCGGCGAGTGCGAGGGATTCTTTGCCGCGACCTTTCGCGGCAAAGAAATGAATTGACCTGCGGGCCCCGGCTGTTATGCCGGGGTCGCCAGTCGGCTGGATGGCCGCTGTCTCCAAGGGCAATGGGATTTCCCGTTGCCCGGAAGGGATGGAGGAAAGTCCGGGCTCCACGGAGAAACGGCGCCGGATAACGTCCGGCGGGGGCGACCCCAGGGAAAGCGCCACAGAAAGCAAACCTCCTTTCGGCAAAGACAATATCTTTGCCTAGGGGTAAGGGTGAAAGGGTGCGGTAAGAGCGCACCGCGCCGGCGGCAACGTCGGTGGCACGGCAAGCCCCGCCGGGAGCAAGACCGAATAGGGACGACAGGGCTTCGGCCCAGCCTTCTCCGGGACGTCGTCCGGGTTGGTTGCTTGAGACGGCCGGCAACGGCCGCCCCAGAGGAATGGTCATCACGCGCCGCAAGGCGCCATACAGAACCCGGCTTACAGGCCGGCTGGCAACTATTTTTTGAATTCGGAGATCGGCGCGTGCGCGCGTCAATCTTTCGCGGCGCGTGGAACGGCAGCGCGAAATCTGATACGAGAGGGCATGTCGAGTTAGGAAACGCGATGACGAGTCACGACGCCGAAAGAGTCGAAGCTCTCCTAGGCACGGAGAATCTGGCTGAGGCGCTCGAAAGCGACCGCTTCAAGCAGTTTCTCGACCATGTGCCTGTGGCGATCGCCGTCTCGGCGCTGCAACCTTCTGAAATTGTCACTTACGCCAATCTCGAATTCGAGCGCCTGACGGGTCAACCGATCACGGATATCGTGGGCAAGAGCTGGAGAGCGCTGCCCGGGGTCGCTGCGTCGGCCGACGACGATCGCATGTTAAGCGATGCCGTAAAAGTCGATGAGGAATATCTCGGTCAATTTCAAATCGAACAAAATGCTGGAACGGTGAGTGTGGATGCCTGGTCCAACACGATCGAGGACGAGGGCGGGAAGCCAATTTTCCGCCTCGTGGCTCTTGCAAGCGTTTCCGGGCGCGCCGGCAGCGCAAATGCATTGCTCGATAAGGATATTCTCCTTCGGGAGCTTCAACACCGCGTCAAAAACAATCTGCAGATGATAACGGCCCTGATCCGGTTGGAGGCGCGCAATGTCCCCGACGACGCCATCGGCGAACGCTTCGACAGGCTTGCCGGACGCATTAACGCCCTGGCCGTCTTGTACGATTCCCTTACGCGAGAAAACGCCGATGGCGCCGTCGACCTCGGCGCCTACCTGGGGCAAATCGCGACGGCGGTGATGCAGGCGCATGCCGTTGAAGGCATTCGTCTCGACATGAAACTTGATACCTGGCCTGTATCTGTAAACGTGGCCATGCCGGCAGGACTTGTTGTGAACGAGCTGCTGACCAACGCGCTGAAGCATGCCTTCGCGGGGCGCGAAGGAGGCGTCGTCAAGCTTCACAGCTTGATCAACGATCATGGCTGCCACATCATCGTCGCCGACGATGGCGTTGGTCTGCCTGAAGGGACGGACTGGCCGCAGCGCGGAAAACTTGGCGCGATCATTGTTCAGTCGCTTAGGCAAAACGCTTCCGCGAACATCAAGGTGGCGTCATCGCCAGGGAAAGGCGTGAGCGTGACCATTTCCTTCGCCAAGGCTGAAGCCGCCAATTAACTGAATAGCGCCGCTTTTCAAATCGCAGAGGCTGCGGGAGCGCATGGACCGCCGCGATCCGAACTTATCGGATAGAAAAAGGCTCAGGCGTGACGCTTCTGATGCTTTAGGGCAGAATTCCGTATCGAATTTTTTTGAACGGCTCTGAAATGGATGAAAGTTTACGACAGTCCGTGGCGTTGCTCGCCATTGCGATCACCGTTTCAATCGCCGCGCGACAATTCAGATTGCCCTACACGGTTGGCCTGGTGATCGTCGGAGCCGGTCTCACGCTTTCAAAGCCGGATTTCGGGCTCCACCTCACCCACGACCTCATTTTTGATCTGATCCTGCCACCGCTTCTGTTCGATGCGGCGATCTCGATCTCATGGCGTGAATTGCGCCGCGATTTTTTCCCGATCGCTGTTCTGGCGACGCTGGGGACCGTGATCGCGGCGGGCGTCGTGGCGGGGGGAATGATCTGGCTGTTGGGTTGGCCTGCGTCTTCGGCGCTGGTGTTCGGTGTGCTGATCGCGGCAACCGATCCCGTGGCGATCATCGCCATGTTCAAGGACAACAAGCTCAAGGGGCGGTTGTGCCTTCTCGTCGAAAGCGAAAGCCTGCTCAATGACGGCGCAGCAGCCGTTCTCTTTGTGCTGGCCCTGGCGTGGACACAGTCCGCTGGTCATCAGCCGGGCCTTGATACGGTCGCGACCTTGGCGCGTATCGTACTGGGAGGCGTGACAATTGGAGCCGCTTTCGGAGGCGCGGCCATTCTCGTCGCCAAGCGCACAACCGAACATCTGATAGAGGCGGCGTTGTCGACCGTCGCCGCCTACGGATCGTTTCTGGCCGCTGAATATTTTGACGTGTCGGGCGTTCTGGCGACCGTGACCGCCGGGCTCACGATCGGCAACCTCGATTTGTTGAGCGTCAACGAGGAGAGCTATCTGAGCTTGAAAGGGCGGGAGTTCGTGAGCTCCTTTTGGGAATTTGCGGCTTTTCTTGCCAATTCGATCGTCTTTCTTCTCATCGGCGTTGACGTCGCCGCCATGCCGTTTGAGGCCTATGGCCCGGGGGTCCTTCTGACTTCGGTCGCACTCGTGCTGGTTGCTCGGGGATTGGTTGTTTACCCGCTCAGCTTTCTCTTTCATCGTTCCCGATGGGCGATTTCACTCAGGGAACAGCACGTCCTCTGGTGGGGAGGGTTGCGCGGCGCGCTGGGACTCGCGCTGGCGCTTTCCCTCCCGGCCACGCTGCCTCTGCGCCATGAAATCGTGGTTGTGACCTTCGGTGTGGTCGCTTTTTCCATTGTGGTGCAGGGGCTGACAATGCCTTTCTTGCTACGGCGACTTGGATTTTTGGCAAACGGCGCGAAAAACTCTCCTTTTTGAAAGGCGCCGCAAACCTGATGACGTATGGCGGCTGGCGCCGTCGGTCACGGCTGTGTCTCGAAAAGCCGGCCATTGCCAATGCCTTTCTGCTTTTCACGTTGCTCCTCGCACCACAGGGCCGGGCCGCGCGCCTGGGTTTCGCTGTGGCGGCGGGCGGTTTCCCGCGCAAGAAGCGTTTTGAACGGCTCGCCGAAGGCTTCCGCCCCAGCCGCCGAGAAGGCGCGGTAGAATTTGTCGGCCTCCGCCGCATTGGCGCCGAAAGCCGCGCATGTCTCCGCGATTTCGCGCATCAGGCTGGCGGCGCGCGCAATGCCTTCGCGGGTCGGGGCGCCAGTTTCCGCAGGGGCGCGCGACGCCGCAAGCAGAAGCGCGGCCGCGCCAAGCGACAAAAATCCACATTTACGGCGGAGGCCGGCAAGGTCCATTTGAATGAAGGGCATGAAGGAGAAATCCGCGTGGCGCGAGGCGTTGCGCCGGCGCAACATCAGGTAAAATCGTCAGGTACGGCCGGTCCTGTCAACAAACTCTTAACGCTAACGATGGTTTAATCGGCCTCGTTTGCAAGCTCCGAAGGCCGGTTCTCCCGCGTTGACGCTCAAAATGCCGCATGTTAGCCCAACCCACCCTCTCGGCGGCGGAAGGGCGGTCCTCCTTCCGGGCCGTCGCGAGCGCCTTGTTTTCGCGCGTGAAAATTTCAGCTTGCGCAGGATATTGGAGTCGGGTCACGCCATTGGATCATCTGGAAAGCCGTTCATGACCGACGCCGGGCTCGGCAAACCCGCGGCGCCGCAACCTTCGGCGCCCCAACCTTCGGCGCCGCATGTGCCCGTCATGGCCGCCGAGGCCGTGGCGGCGCTGGCGGTCGCTCCCGCCGGGCATTACCTCGACGGCACCTTTGGCGCCGGCGGCTATACGCGGGCGATCCTTGAGGCCGGCGGCCGGGTTCTGGCGCTCGATCGCGACCCCACCGCAATAGCTGCGGGCGAAAGCCTCGTCGCGGCGAGCGGCGGCCGGCTCATCCTGGCGCAAACCCGCTTTTCCCGCATGGAGCAGGCGGCGCGAGAGAAAAATCTCGGGCCTTTCGACGGAATCGTGCTCGATATCGGCGTGTCCTCGATGCAGCTCGACCAGGCGGAGCGCGGCTTTTCCTTCCGCTTCGACGGCCCGCTCGACATGCGCATGGAGCGCCAGGGCCGCAGCGCCGCCGATCTCGTCAACGAGCTCGAGCAGGACGACCTCGCGAACGTCCTCTATCTCTATGGCGAGGAGCGCGCGTCCAGGCGGATCGCCCGCGCCATCGTCATCGAGCGCGCCAAGGCGCCGATCACCACGACCCGCGTGCTGGCCGAGATCATCGCCCGCGCCAATCCCGGCAAGCCCAATGAAATCCATCCGGCCACCCGCTCCTTCCAGGCGCTGCGCATCGCCGTCAACGAGGAGCTGGACGAGCTGACCCACGCTCTGGCCGCCGCCGAGCGGCTGCTGCGCCCGGGCGGAAGGCTCGCCGTCGTCGCCTTCCATTCGCTCGAAGACCGTATCGTCAAGCAGTTCTTAGCTTCGCGCAGCGGGCGCGGTCGGGCGGCGTCGCGTCTGCTGCCGGGCGAAATCGCGCCGCCCTCGCCGACCTTCCGCATTCTCTCGGGGCAACCGGTCGCGGCAAGCGCGCGCGAATGCATCGACAATCCGCGCGCCCGCTCGGCCAAGCTGCGCTGGGCGGAACGCACGGAGGCGCCGTCTCCGCCAGCCGCGCCGCCGCAAAAGGAGAAACGCTGACATGATGCGCTTCCTCAACGTGCTGGCGATCGTCGCGCTGATCGGCTCGGCGGTCTACGCCTATTCGATCAAATATGCGACGCTGTACCAGGCCGAACGAATGGCCAAGCTGCAGCGCGAATTGACGGCCGAGACAGACTCCGTCGCCACCTTGCGCGCGGAATGGTCGCACGTCGCCGCGCCCGTGCGCATCGAGGCGCTGGCCGACAAATATCTCTCGGGACAGGTGATGGAGCTCCCGCAGATCGCCACGCTTTCCAGCCTGCCGGACAAGGTTTCGCACGGCGACGAGATCGGCTCCAAACTCAACGATCTCGGCCTCAAGGATTTGGGTCCCCCGGCCGCCAAGCCAGCCAAGGCGGGGAGGTGAGGCATGGATTTCGATCCCCATTATCCCCCGGAGGCGCCACCGCAGGACTTGCTGCGAGAGTCGCGGCAAGAGCCGACATTCGCGCCGTCAGCCCCGGCCGCCGAGCCGCAACCGGAGCCGGCAAGAAAACCTAACGGGCTGAAGCGCTGGTTTCGCGCGCTCACCTCGACGCATCTGTCGAAAAGCCCTGGCCGCATCCGCTTGGTCGCGCTGCTGTTTTCCGGGCTCTTCCTGCTGTTCATCGGCCGCCTCGCCTATTTCGGCACGAAGCCGGACGCCCATTCGGCCCAGCATGAGGCCAACGACACCCTTTCCGCCGCGCGGCCTGATCTCGTCGACCGCAATGGCGAAATCCTGGCGCAGGACGTCAAGGTCATGTCGGTCTTCGCCGAGCCGCGCCGCATCATCGACAAGGACGAGGCGACCGAGCTCATTACCGCCATCCTGCCCGATGTGAACGCCAGCGAATTGCGCCAGAAGCTCGGGTCGCGAAAAGGCTTCATCTGGATCAAGCGCGAAGTCACCCAGGAGCAGCGGGAGCAGATCTTCCGCCTGGGACTGCCGGGCGTCGGCTTCATGCCGGAGAACAAGCGCATCTATCCCAACGGCCCGCTCGCGGCGCATGCGCTCGGCTTCACCAATTCCGACAATGCAGGCATCGCCGGGATCGAAAAATATATCGACGGCCAGGGCCTCGCCGATCTGCATGGCGCCGGCTTCAACCTCGCGCCGGAAAATCTCGCGCCCGTCGCCATGTCGCTCGACATGCGCGCGACCCACGCCTTGCGTGACGAACTCGTGCATGGCATGGAGCGCTTTCAGGCCAAGGCCGCCGCCGCCGCCATACTTGATGTGAACACCGGCGAAGTCGTCGCCGCGGCCTCGCTGCCCGATTACGATCCCAACAATCCCACCGACGCGCTCAAGAACAACAATATCAATCGCCTTACCGTCGGCGTCTATGAAATGGGCTCGACCTTCAAGGCGCTGACCATCGCCATGGCGCTCGACGCCAACAAGGTCAATCTCAACACCCGCATAGAAGCGCCCGGCGCCATCCGCGCGGGACACGGCATGATTCATGATTACCACCCGGAAAACCGGCCGCTGAGCATTCCCGAAGTCTTTACGTTTTCCTCGAACGTCGGCACGGCGCGCATCGCCCTGATGGTCGGCGTCGAGGGGCACAAGGCCTTTTTGCGCAAGATGGGCCAGCTCGACCGCATGGTCACCGAATTGCCGGAAAACGCCATGCCGATCGTCCCGAGAAACTGGAGCGAGGTCTCGACCATGACCATCGCCTTCGGCCACGGGCTCGCGGTGGCGCCGCTGCAGGCGATGATGGCGGTCGCGGCCCTGTGCAACGGCGGCTATCTGGTGACGCCGACCTTCCTGAAACGCCCCGCCGATTTCGACAAGACGAAAGCGCCGCATGTCGTGCGTCCGGAAACCGGCGAGGCCCTGCGCTACATCATGCGGCTCAACGCCGAGATCGGCACGGCGAAAAAGGCCAATATTCCCGGCTATTTCGTGGGCGGGAAGACCGGTACGGCGGAAAAGGTCGTCGCGGGCCATTACGACAAACACAAGCTGTTCACGACTTTCATGGCGCTCGTTCCCGCCGACAAGCCGCGCTATCTCTTCATGACCGTGATGGACGAGCCGCAAGGTCGCGCCGAAGACGGCCATTTCGCAACGGCCGCCTATAATTCCGGCTATATCACGGGTCGCCTGGTTGAGCGCGTCAGCCCCATCCTTGGCCTGGAGCCGCGCCTCGATCTCCCGACGCAGCCTTTCCCTTTGCTGGCGCGCATGGGTTATGGCTTCGCCAATACGCCGGCCAAGCCCGGTGCGGGAGAGCATTGATGCGCCTTGACGCCCTCCTGCCTGAAGCACCGGAAAGCCTGCGCGGAAAAGACGTGACCGGCGTGACCGCCGACAGCCGCGCCGTTGCGCCGGGCTTCCTGTTTTTCGCCGTGGCGGGCGCAAAGGCGGACGGGCTGCAATTCGCGCCGCAGGCGCTTGCGGCGGGCGCGCTCGCCGTGGTCGGCGAGAAACGGCCCGAGAGCGATATTCCCTTCATCGAGGTCGCCGATGTCAGGGCCGCCTTGTCGAAAGCCGCCGCCGCGCTTTATCCGCGCCAGCCCGAAACGATCGTCGCGGTCACCGGCACTTCGGGCAAGACATCGGTCGCCGATTTCACCCGCCAGATCTTCGCCGCCTGCGGGCTTGCAGCGGCGTCGCTTGGCACCATCGGCGTGATAAAGCCGTCGGGCGCCGTCTATGGCTCGCTGACCACGCCCGATCCGGTGACGCTGCACAGGACGCTCGACGCCTTGGCCGGGGAGGGGGTTGCGCATCTCGCCATGGAGGCGTCTTCGCATGGCCTCGACCAGCGCCGGCTCGACGGGGTGCGTCTTGCGGCCGGCGGTTTCACCAATCTCTCACGCGATCATCTCGATTACCACGCGGACCTCGACGATTATCTCGAGGCCAAGCTGCGGCTGTTCAAAGTGCTGCTGCAGCCCGGCCAGCCCGCGGTGATCGCCGCGGACGGCGAGTTTTCCGGACGGGTGATCGACGCCTGTCGCGCGCGCGGCTTGCGCGTCTTCACCGTCGGCGCCAAGGGCGAGGGCCTGCGCCTGCGCGACATGCGCGCTGAAGGTTTCGCGCTGCGCCTCGACATTGTCTTTGAAGGCCAGGACTTCCTCGTCCGGCTGCCGCTGGCCGGCGGCTTCCAGGCCGAAAACGCGCTGGTCGCGGCGGGGCTTGCGATCAATGTCGGCTGTCCCCCGGAAAAGGTTTTCGCGGCGCTGGAAAATCTGCGCGGCGCGCCGGGGCGGCTCGAACGTGTTGGAGAAAAGGCGGGCGCGCCGGTCTTCGTCGATTACGCCCACAAGCCCGACGCGCTGGAAAAGGCGCTCGCGGCGCTGCGGCCCTTCGCCAGCGGACGCCTCGTCACGGTCTTTGGCTGCGGCGGCGACCGCGACAAGGGCAAGCGGCCGATCATGGGCGAAATCGCCACGCGCGCCGCCGATGTGGTCATCGTCACCGACGACAATCCGCGCAGCGAGGACCCCGCCCGCATCCGCGCCGAAATCCTCGCCGCCGCGCCGGGCGCGCAAGAAATCGGCGACCGCGCGGAAGCCATCCGCGCCGGCGTAAAAATGCTCGAAGCGGGCGACGTGCTGCTGATCGCCGGCAAGGGCCATGAAACCGGGCAGATCGTCGGCGGAACCGTGTTGCCCTTTTCGGACCACGAGGCGGCGCGCGCCGCTTTGCAGGAGGCCCGCACATGAATTTTCTCTGGAGCGGCCTCGGCCTCGTCGCACCCCTGCAGGCCCGCGTTTCCGGCGCTGTGCCGGAAGGCGTCTCTGGCATTTCCATCGACACGCGCACGCTGCAGCCAGCCGATCTCTTCTTCGCCATCAAGGGCGACAACAGCGACGGCCATGATTACGTCGCCAAGGCTTTCGCGCAGGGCGCCACAGCTGCGGTGGTCGATGAAGCCCATGCCGACGCCCTGCGCGAGTTGGGAACGCTCTATGTCGTGCGCGACGTGCTCAAGGCGATGGAAGGCCTTGCCCGCGCCGCGCGCCAGCGCAGTCGCGCAAAAATCATCGCGGTGACCGGCTCGGTAGGAAAAACCTCGACCAAGGAAGCCCTCAGGAAAGTGCTTTCGGACGCCGGGCCGACCCATGCCTCCGATAAATCCTACAACAACCACTGGGGCGTGCCGCTGATGCTGGCGCGGCTGCCGGAAAGCGCCCGCTTCGCGGTCTTCGAGATCGGCATGAACCATGCGGGCGAGATCACGCCGCTCGTCGACATGGTGCGGCCGCATGTCGCCGTCGTCACCAATGTCGCCTCGGTCCACCTTGAGCATTTCGCCAACATCATGGAAATCGCCGCGGCCAAGGCCGAGATTTTCTCCGGCCTGGTCAAGGGCGGCGTCGCCATCGTCAATCGCGACATTGAAACCTTCCACCGGCTCGAAGCCGGGGCGAAAGCCTCGAAGGCCGGCCATATCCTCACCTTCGGCGAAAAGGACGGCGCCGACGCGCAACTGCTGAAATATGATCCCGAGCAGGATCATTCACGCATTTCGGCGCGAGTCCTCGGCCAGGACCTGTCGTTCAGGCTTGGAGCGCCGGGCAAGCATCTGGCGGTCAACGCGCTGAGCGTGTTCCTCGCCGCCCGCTCCGTCGGGCTGGAGCTGCAGGCCATCGCAACCTCGCTCGCCGAGGTCGGCGCCCCGCAGGGTCGCGGCGCGCGTGAAAGGCTGCGGCTTGTCGCCGATGCGCCCAATAGCGAATTCGTGCTGATCGACGAAAGCTACAACGCCAATCCCGCTTCCATGCGCGCGGCCATCGCCGTGCTCGGCGCGACCGATGTTTCGGAAGGGGGACGCCGCATAGCGGTGCTTGGCGACATGCTGGAGCTCGGCGCGACCGGGGCGGCGCTGCATTTCGCGCTAGGCGAAGCCCTGCTCAAGCATGCCATCGACCAGGTTTTCGCGGCGGGTCCGCTGATGCGCCATCTTTTCGACTCGCTTGCGCCGCAAAAGCGCGGCGCCTGGGCGCCCGACGCGGCTGCGCTCGAGCCGCTGGTCGCGGGCGCGCTGCGTCCCGGCGACGCGGTCATGGTCAAGGGCTCGAACGGCTCGCGCATGCATGCGCTGGTCGCCGGGCTGAAATCCCGTTTCGCCGCGCCGGCAAAGCTTATCGAGGACTGAATTCATGCTCACCTGGCTCGCGGAACTGTCGCATCATTTCGGTCCGCTGAACGTCTTTCGCTATATCACTTTCCGCGCAGCTGGCGCTTCGGCCACGGCGCTCGCCTTCGTGTTTTTCTTCGGACCCGGCATTATCGCCTCGCTCAGGCTGAAACAGGGCAAGGGCCAGCCGATCCGCGCCGACGGCCCGCAGAGCCATCTGGCGAAAAAGGGCACGCCGACCATGGGCGGGTTGATGATCCTGTCCGGCATGGTGTTTTCCACACTGCTCTGGGCCAATCCAAAAAGCGCCTACGTCTGGATCGTGCTGTTCGTGACGCTCGGCTTCGGCGCCATTGGTTTTTACGACGATTATCTGAAAGTGACGAAGCAGAGCCACAAGGGCTTTTCTGGCCGCGCGCGCCTCGCGGGAGAGGCGGGCATCGCTGTTCTCGCCGCCTATTTCATGATGTGCGCCTCGGCCAGTGGGCCGGTCGCCTCGATGAGCGATTTCTTCCAGGCGCTGGTCGCGCCGTTTTCCGCGGCCTCGCCATCGACCAAGCTGTTCGCGCCCTTCATCCACGCGCCGGTCATGGATCTCGCCTGGTTCTTCCTGCCTTTCGCCGGTTTCGTGGTCATAGGGGCCGGCAATGCGGTCAATCTCACCGACGGGCTCGATGGCCTGGCCATCGTGCCGGTGATGATCGCGGCAGGGACCTTCGCGGTGATCGCCTATCTCGCCGGCAACGAGATTTTCGCCCATTACCTCGGGATCAATTACGTGCCGGGCGCCGGCGAGCTGACGGTGATGTGCGGCGCGGTGATTGGCGCTGGCCTCGGCTTCCTGTGGTTCAACGCGCCGCCGGCCCAGATTTTCATGGGCGACACGGGGTCGCTGGCGCTTGGCGGCATGCTCGGGGCGATCGCCGTGGCTGTGAAGCACGAGATCGTGCTGGCGGTGGTCGGCGGCCTCTTCGTGATGGAGGCGGTTTCGGTCATCGTGCAAGTCGCGTCCTTCAAGATGACCGGCAAGCGCGTGTTCAAGATGGCGCCGATCCACCATCATTTCGAGCAATTGGGCTGGTCCGAACCGCAGGTCGTCGTGCGCTTCTGGATCGTCGCCTTCGTGCTGGCGCTGGTCGGCCTCACAACGTTGAAAGTGCGCTGATGATACCCGTTACTACTTTTGCTGGAAGGAAGGTGGCCCTGTTCGGGCTCGGGGGCTCGGGGCTTTCGACGCTGCGCGCGCTCAAGGCCGGCGGCGCCGAGGTCTGCCCTTGGGACGATTCCGCGACGTCGCGCGAAAAGGCCGAAGCCGAGGGTTTTGAACTCGTCGATCTCGGCGAGGCCCACTGGCCGGATTTCGCCGCCTTCATTCTTGCGCCGGGTGTGCCGCTGACCCATCCGCAGCCGCATTGGACCGTCGAGCGCGCCCGCGAGGCCGGCGTCGAGATCATCGGCGACATCGAATTGTTCTGCCGCGAGCGCGGCCGCCATGCGCCCGGTTCGGCGCTTGTCGCGATCACCGGCACCAATGGCAAGAGCACGACCACCGCGCTGACCGCGCATATTTTACGCGAGGCTGGGTTTGATGTTCAGATGGGCGGCAATATCGGCACGCCCGTCCTCGACCTCGCCCCTTTGACGGACGCCAGCGTCTATGTCGTGGAATGTTCGAGCTTCCAGATCGATCTCGCGCCCTCGCTCAATCCGAGCGTCGGCATTTTGCTCAATCTGACGCCCGATCATCTCGACCGCCATGGCGCGATGGAAAATTACGCCGCCATCAAGCAGCGGCTGGTCGCCGCGTCCGATTTCGCCATTGTCGGCCGCGACGATTTCCTGTGCGAATTCATCTTCCAGCATCTCAAGAAAAACGGCCATTCCGTCGTCGGAATCGCCAGCGGCCGCCCCAATGCACTGGCCAGCGTCTGCTATGAAGCGGGCCGGCTGCGCCGCGCCTTCGCCTTGCCCGGCCTGAAGACGCTGGAGGAGAACCTGTTCGACCTGACGCGGGCGAAGGCCCTGCGCGGCGCCCATAACGGCCAGAACGCGGCGGCGGCTTTCACGGCCTGCGAGCGGCTGGGGCTGCCGCATGATGAAATCGGCTTGGGGCTTCGCTCCTTTCCAGGCCTCGCCCATCGCATGGAGCAGGTCGGCAGGAAGGGGCGTGTGCTCTTCGTCAACGACAGCAAGGCGACCAATGCCGACGCCGCCGAGAAGGCGCTTTCGAGCTTCCCTTCGATCTTCTGGATTCTCGGCGGCAAAGCCAAGGCGGGCGGCATCGAGCCCTTGCGGCCGATGTTCGGCCGCATCCAGAAAGCTTATCTGATCGGCGAGGCGGCGGAGGATTTCGCCCGGACTCTTGAAGGTCTTGCGCCTTACGAACATTGCGGGACGCTGGACGTCGCGACGATTGCGGCGGCGCGCGACGCGGAAGCGTCGGAGGCCGAAGAGCCGGTCGTGCTGCTGTCGCCGGCCTGCGCCTCCTACGATCAATACGCCAATTTCGAGAAACGTGGCGACGCCTTCCGTGAAGACGTCCGGCGCTTGCTGCAGGGCGAAGACGCCCAAGGCGAGCTGTTGTAATCCGAACTGTTGTAATCGAGGCGTTTGGCGCCGCGAAAAGGAGGATCCATGGTTTCGCGCGCGGAACGCTCGCTGATCGCCGACTGGTGGTGGACGGTGGACCGTTGGCTGCTCGTTGCGCTGACCGCCCTGATCGTGCTGGGGCTGGTCCTCGTCATGGCCGGCAGCCCCGCCGTGGCCGATCGGCTGCATTTGCCGACCTTCCAGTTCGTCAACAAGCAGGTCGAGTTTCTGGTCCCCACAGTGATCATGATGTTCGGACTTTCCTTCCTGTCGCCGCGCCAGGTGCGGCGCACGGCGTTGCTCGGCTATGTCGGCGCCATGGCGCTGATTTTCGCGGCTTTGCTTTTCGGCCATGAGGTCAAGGGCGCGCGGCGCTGGATTTTCGGCATGCAGCCGTCGGAATTCCTGAAGCCCTGTTTCGTCATCCTCGCGGCCTGGGCGATTTCCGAAGGCGCCAAGCGTCGCGACGTGCCGGGAAATCTCCTGTCGCTGCTGCTGCTGCCGGCCACGGTCGCTCCCTTGATCCTGCAGCCGGATTTTGGCCAGACCATGCTGATTTCGCTGGTCTGGGGCCTGATGTTCATCATGGCGGGACTCCACTGGTTCTGGATCGCCGGGCTCGGCGGCTTCGCGGCGACGGCGGTGGTCGTCGCCTATAAATTCGTGCCGCATGTGCGCGCGCGCATCCTGCATTTCATCGATCCCGGACAATCGGGCGGCGTCGCCGACACGTTCCAGGTCGACCGCGCCATGGAGAGTTTTACGTCAGGCGGCTGGCTTGGCAAGGGGCCCGGCGAGGGCACCATCAAGCAGGTCCTGCCGGATTCGCACACCGATTTCATCTTCGCGGTGACCGGAGAGGAATTCGGCCTGTTGTTCTGCATGTTCATTGTCGCGCTCTACGCTTTCATTGTGCTGCGCGGCCTGCTGAAATCGGCCAACAACGAGGACCCGTTCTGCCGCTTCGCCACAGCCGGGCTGGTGCTGCTGTTCGGCATCCAGGCTTCGATCAACATGGCGGTCAACCTGCATCTGATGCCCGCCAAGGGCATGACCCTGCCCTTCATTTCCTACGGCGGCTCCTCGCTCCTGTCGCTCGGCATGGGCATGGGCTTCCTCATCGCCGTGACGCGCAAAAGGCCGCGTTCGGAAGTGCTGTTCGAACAGAAGATCGAGGCGCCCGCCGAATGAGTCAGGAAAATCCAGCACCAAACAATCTGATTCTTGTGGCGGCCGGCGGAACCGGCGGCCATCTTTTCCCGGCCGAGGCGCTGTCCCACGCCCTTGTCGCAAGGGGCGCCCGCGTGGAACTCGCCACCGACGGGCGGGCGCTGCAATATGGCGGCGAATTTCCCGCGGACGCCGTGCACGAGATTGCCTCGGCGACGCCGATGGGCGGTTCGATCAAGGGCAAGCTGCTTGCCGCGATGACCCTGGGAAAGGGCGTTTACGAGGCCTATCGCCTGCTTGGCGACATCAAGCCTCGCGTAATTGTGTCCTTCGGCGGCTATCCCACCGTTCCACCGGCGCTCGCGGGGTCCTTGCGCGGCGTGCCGCTGATCCTGCACGAGCAGAACGCCGTCATGGGCCGCGCCAACAAATTCCTGAGCAGGCAGGCGAAGGTTATCGCCTCGGGCTTTCCAGGCATCGAGGGATTGCCGGAAAACCTGCGCGAAAAAGTTGTTCACGTCGGCAATCCCCTGCGTCCCCAGGTGATCGAGGCCGCAGCTCTCCCCTATCCGGACTTCGGCGACGGCAGGCTGCGGCTGCTCGTCACCGGGGGATCGCAGGGCGCGCGCATCATGTCGGATGTCGTGCCCGAGGCCGTGGCCATGCTCGACAAGGCGCAGCGCGCCCGGCTCGTCATCGTGCAGCAGGCGCGCGGCGAGGACCTCTACCGGGTGCAAAACGCCTATTCCAACCTGCATGTCGAAGCCGATGTCGCGCCGTTTTTCGCCGACCTTCCGCTGCGCATCGCGCAGGCGCATCTCGTCATCGGCCGCTCCGGCGCCTCGACCGTGTCGGAACTGGCGGCGATCGGCCGGCCCTCCATCCTCGTGCCCTTTCCCCATGCGCTGGACGCGGACCAGGCCGCCAACGCCGCCCATCTCGCGGCGACCGGCGCGGCCGAGGTCATTCGCCAGATGGCCTTCACCCCGGACTGGCTCAGGGAAAGACTCGTTCATGCGCTGAATGACGCCAAGGACTTGACGCGGCGCGCTCAAGCGGCCAAGAGCGCGGGCGTTCCCGACGCCGCCGAAAGGCTGGCCGATCTGGTGCTGAAGACCGCAGGGCTTTAAGACGCTGGCATCAAGCGATCATCTGGAGTTTTTCCTATGAAATTGCCGACACATCTGGGCGCCATTCATTTTGTCGGCATAGGCGGGATCGGCATGTCCGGCATCGCCGAAGTGCTGCTCAATCTCGGCTATGACGTGCAGGGCTCGGACGCCGCGGAAAACGCCAACGTCAAGCGATTGCGCGAAAAGGGCGCTCGGGTCTTCATCGGCCACAAGGCGGAAAATCTTGGCGAGGCTGCGGTGGTCGTGGTGTCCACCGCCATCAAGCGCGACAATGCCGAACTGGCCGCCGCCCGCGAAAAACGCCTGCCGGTGGTGCGTCGCGCGGAAATGCTGGCCGAGCTGATGCGGCTCAAGCAATGCGTCGCCGTCGCCGGCACCCATGGCAAGACCACGACGACCTCGCTGGTCGCCACCCTGCTCGACGCCGGCGGCGTCGACCCCACGGTGATCAATGGCGGCATCATCAACGCCTATGGCACCAATGCCCGTCTCGGCGAGGGCGAATGGATGGTGGTCGAGGCCGACGAGAGCGACGGCACCTTCTTGAAACTGCCCGCCGACGTCGCCGTGGTCACCAATATCGACCCGGAGCATCTCGATCACTTCAAGACCTTCGACGCCATCAAGGAGGCCTTTCGCGCCTTTGTCGAAAACCTGCCTTTCTACGGCTTCGCGGTGATGTGTCTCGATCACGTGACGGTGCAGGAGCTGGTCGGCAAGATCGAGGACCGTCGCGTCGTGACCTATGGCGAAAACATGCAGGCTGACGTGCGTCTCTCCAATATCGACCTGACCGGCGGCGTCTCGCGTTTCAATGTCACCATCCGCGACCGGTTGCATGGCCGCGAGATCGCGCTGGACAATCTGGTGATGCCCATGCCCGGCCATCACAATGCGCTCAACGCCACGGCGGCCATTGCGGTCGCCTATGAACTTGGCGTCTCCGTCGACAATATCCGCAAGGGACTTGCGGGTTTCGGCGGCGTCAAGCGCCGCTTCACCCGCACCGGCGAATGGAATGGCGCGACCATCTTCGACGATTACGGCCACCACCCCGTCGAAATCGCCGCCGTTTTGCGCGCCGCGCGGGCGTCCACCGCCAACCAGGTCATCGCCGTGGTGCAGCCGCACCGCTACACCCGATTGCAGAGCCTGTTCGACCAGTTCGCCACCTGTTTCAACGACGCCGATTGCGTGGTGGTCGCCGACGTCTATGCGGCCGGCGAGGCGCCGATCGAGAATATCGACAGGGATTCGCTGGTCGCGGCGATCAAGGCGCATGGTCATCGCCAGGCGCTGGCCCTGCCCAATCCCCAGGCGCTGCCCGGAATGATCCGCGAACTCGCCAAACCCGGCGATTACATTGTGCTGCTCGGCGCGGGCAATATCACCCAATGGGCCTATGCGCTGCCGGGGCAGCTGGCGGGCGAGGATTCCGACAAGCAAACCGGCAAAGGTTCCGCATGAGCCGAGGCGACAAAACCTGCCTTGTCCTGCGCCATCTGGCTTTTGAAGGGCTTGGCGTGCTGGCCGAGATTGTGGCCGGCTACGGTTTCGAGACGCGTTATCTCGAGGTTGGCGTCGAGGCTCTGCCGCTTGAGTACATCGCCGCCAGCGACCTGCTGGTGGTTCTTGGCGGCCCCATCAGCGTCTACGAGACCGAGGCCTATCCTTTTCTTGTCGGCGAGATCGCGGCGATCGGCGAGAGGTTGCGCGCAAAAAGACCGACGCTCGGCATCTGCCTGGGCGCGCAGATGATGGCGGCGGCGCTCGGCGCAAAGGTCGCGCCGGGGCCGGCCAAGGAAATCGGCTACGCGCCTTTGACGCTCACCGAGGAGGGCCGCGCCTCGCCGCTGGCGGCTCTGGACGGCGTCGACGTGCTGCATTGGCACGGCGACGCCTTTGGATTGCCTGAGGGCGCCAAAAATCTCGCCTCCACGACGCTTTGCCCGCATCAGGCTTTTGCGCTGGACTCTTTCGCGTTGGGCCTGCAATTCCATGTTGAAGTCATCCCTGCAACGATTGAAGCCTGGCTGATCGGCAATACGGTCGAGCTGGGCAAGGCGGGCATCGACCCCCGAACCATTCGAGCCCAGTCGGCGGAAGTCGGCGCGGCGACGGCCCAGGCGGGCAGAAAGCTTTTTGCCGCCTGGCTCGACGGAGTTTTCCTATGAACCAGCGCTTCGCCGACCTGACGGGTTCGCTCCAGACGAAAATGCCGGAGCTGCGCGGCCGGCTCAAAGCCAACCAGGAGCTTGCGCCCTACACCTGGTTTCGCGTCGGCGGACCGGCTCAGGTGCTGTTCAGCCCGGCTGACGAGGCGGATCTCGCCTATTTCCTGAGGACGCTTGATCCCGCCATCCCCGTGACGACCATCGGGCTCGGCTCCAACCTGATCGTCCGCGACGGCGGCGTCGAAGGGGTGGTAATCCGGCTCGGCGGCAAGGCTTTCGGCGAAATCGAAATGCTGCCGGATCATTTTTTGCGCGCTGGCGCCTGCGCGCCGGACATGCGCGTCGCCCGCGCGGCGGCTGAGGCGGGAATAGATGGGTTGGCGTTTTTGCGCGGCATTCCTGGCTCGATCGGCGGCGCCCTGCGCATGAACGCCGGCGCGCATGGCGGCGAGACGAAGGACGTGCTGGTTTCGGCAAGGGGCGTCGACCGCAGCGGCGCCATCCGGGAGTTCACGGTTGACGCCTTGGGCATGACCTATCGGCACAGCGCGGCGCCTGAGGATGTGATCTTCACCAGCGCCCTGTTCCAGGGGCGATCCGGCGTTCCCGCCGAAATTCTGGCGGAAATGGACCGTATCACCGAGGCGCGCGAAAAGTCGCAGCCGATCCGGGAAAAGACGGGTGGATCGACCTTCAAGAATCCGCCCGGCGAAAAAGCCTGGCAATTGATCGACAAGGCGGGGTGCCGCGGCTTGGTTGTCGGTGATGCGCAGGTGTCGCCGAAGCATTGCAATTTCCTGATCAACCTAGGCTCGGCGACGGCGGCGGACATAGAAAATCTCGGCGACGAGGTGCGGGCCAGGGTGAAAGCCGAAACCGGCGTCGAGCTGCACTGGGAAATCAAGCGGATTGGCGTGAAGGGTTAGGGCGCGCCTCTTGGGGTGCGTCCTGGCCGGGCTTGTCCCGGCCATCCACGCGGTTCCGAGCGAAAGCGTTCTTGAACAGCGGCGGCGATGACGCGCCATCGAAAAGGCTTGGCCGGAGACGATTGATCGTCGGCCTGGCTTGGGTAGCCGGGACAAGCCCGGCCATGACGGCTTCAAGGCTTCGGCCCTTCTTTCGGCAAGGGCTCGATCAGAGAAAGATCAGGACCATGACCAGACATATCGCGGTTCTCATGGGCGGGCTTTCCAGCGAGCGCAGCGTATCGCTCCGCTCCGGCGAAGCCTGCGCCAAGGCGCTCGAAGGCGAGGGGTTCGCCGTCACGCGCGTCGATGTCGGGCGCGACGTGGCCGAAGTTCTCGCCAGGCTCAAGCCTGACGCCGCGCTCAACGCCCTGCACGGGCCGGGCGGCGAGGACGGGATCATCCAGGGCGTGCTCGAAACCCTGCGCATTCCCTACACTCATTCCGGCGTGCTCGCCTCGGCGCTCGCCTCCAACAAGGATAAGGCGAAAGTGGTCATGGCCGCGGCCGGCGTGCCCGTGCCCAAGGGCAAGACGGTGACCCGCTTCGAGGCGGCCAAGGCCCATGTGCTGCCGACGCCCTACGTGCTCAAGCCGGTGTCCGAAGGATCGTCCTATGGCGTCTTCATCGTCAAGGCGGGGACCTCGCATCCGCCGCAGGAGCTTCTGCGCGAGGACTGGACGCATGGCGACCTCATGCTCGCCGAAAATTTCGTCGCCGGGCGCGAATTGACCTGCGCCGTGCTCGGCGATCGCCCTCTCGGCGTCACCGAAATCAAGTCGGTGTCGAGCGAGTGGTACGATTTCGACTCCAAATATGCCCCGGGAGGATCGATTCACGAACTTCCGGCAAAACTTAAAGGAAATATTTACCAAATCATTCAAGAGTTAGCTCTCAAGGCGCACACGGCCCTCGGTTGCCGCGGCATCAGCAGGACAGACTTCCGTTATGACGACCGCCCCGATGGCACGGGCGAACTCGTCGTTCTGGAAGTCAACACGCAGCCCGGAATGACCGAGACGTCGCTCGCGCCCGAAATGGCCGCCCATGCCGGCATGACGTTCGGTGAGCTTGTAAGATGGATGGTGGACGACGCCTCCTGCGATCGGTAAACGGGCTCGGTTCGGCCCTAGCGGCGCCGCGCGCGGTTTTTTTGGGCGCGCCCTCCGGCGCCATGTTCGAGAAGGCTGGCCCGGTCAGGTTCAGCGCGGCTAAAGGCGCATCGCGTCAGCGCAAGCGCCAGAACGACGACACGCCGCACAGGTTAATCAGACTGCTGACCCTGCCCGGCGTCGGCTTCGGCCTGGCCCTCTGCCTGTTCGCCGCCGTCGGCGGCATCGGCGTCAGCGCCAATGGCCAATATTTGCAATTCATTCGGGAGTACGGCCATCCCTGCGACATTGTCGCGCGCGCCCTTGGTTTTGGCGTTGATACGGTCACGATCTCCGGCCAGAACGGTCTCGCCGACCAGCAAATTCTCGCCGCCGCCGGTGTAAATCCCCGCCAGTCCCTGCTGCTTCTCGACGCCGCCGACATGCGCGGCCGGCTGATGTCCCTGCCTCTGGTCAAGAACGCCAGCGTTCGCAAGTTCTTCCCCAACCGGCTGGTGATCGAAATCACGGAACGCCAGCCTTTCGGGCTGTGGCAGAAGGACGGCGTGGTCAAGATCATCGCCGCCGACGGCGCGCCGATCGACGAATTGCGCGACGCGAAATTCGCGAACCTCCCTTTCGTGGTCGGCGAGGGCGCCAATCTCCGCATCGACGAATTCGTCGATCTGCTCAATGAAGCCGGCGATTTGCGTGAAAAAATCCGCGCGGGGATGCTGGTGTCACAGCGCCGCTGGACGTTGAAAATGACGTCGGGCGTCGAGGTGATGCTGCCGGAGGTCGACGCGAAGGGAGCTATCCGCCAGCTCGTCCAGCTCGAACGCGAAGGCCATGTCATCGAGAAGGATGTGGTGTCGCTCGACCTGCGCGTCCCCGGAAAACTCTATGTCCGCTTGACCGAGGAGGCCGCGGCGTCCCGCGAGGCTTTGAGGACGCATGGCAGGGGGGGCCATACATGATCCACCACGCCCACCATCACGTGACTCTGCCCCGCATGAAAAAGCTGTCGATGCGCAAGAGCTCGACGCTTTGCGTTCTCGACGTCGGCGCCTCCAAGGTCGTTTGCCTGATCGCCAGGCTGATCCCGGCCGAGCCCTCGGACATGCTGCGCGGCCGCACGCACAAGACGAAGATACTCGGCATCGGTCATCAGCGCTCGCGCGGCATCAAGGGCGGCGTGGTCATCGACATGGACGAGACCGAAGCCGCCGTGCGCCTCGCGGTCGACGCGGCCGAGCGCATGGCCGGCGTGCAGGTCGAAAGCGTCATCGTCGCCAATGTCGGCGGGCGCCTTGGCTCGACCTACTATCACGCGACCGTGCCGATCGTCGGCGCGGGCGTCGGCGACAGCGACCTGCATCGTGTGCTCGAGGCGACCAGCCTGCGCACGGCCCAGCCGGGACGCGCCGTGCTGCACAGCCTTCCCACCGGCTTCGCGCTCGACGGCGCCGCCGGCATCAGCGATCCCAAGGGCATGATGGGCGAAAGGCTCGGCGCCGACCTGCATGTCGTCTCAGCCGACGTCGCCGCCCTGCGCAACCTGCTGCTGGCGATCGAGCGCTGCCATCTTAACGTCGAGGCCGTGGTCGCCACGCCCTACGCTTCGGGCCTTGCCGTGCTGGTCGACGACGAGGCGGTGCTCGGCGCGACGGTGCTCGATCTCGGCGGCGGCTCGGTCGGCATGGGCGTGTTCCGCGACGGCAAGCTGGCGCACGCCGACGCCGTGGCGGTCGGCGGCAAGCACATCACCATGGATATCGCGCGCGGCCTCAACACCCGCCTGTCGGACGCCGAAAGGCTGAAGACCCTGCACGGCAGCGCCATTTCCTCGCCGTCCGACGATCGCGAAACCCTCTCTGTGCGACCGGTCGGCGAAGACGGCGAGAATCCCGTCCAGGTGACCAAGGCGCAGCTCGCCCGCATCATCCGGCCACGGGTCGAGGAAATTCTCGAACTGGCGCGCGACCGTCTGAAGGCCGCGGGATTCGCCACTTCATCGGGCAGCCGCATTGTGTTGTCGGGCGGCGGGAGCCAGCTGACCGGCCTGCCCGAGGCGGCGCGGCGGATTCTCGGCGGACAAATTCGCGTCGGTCGGCCGCTGGGCGTCCAGGGCATGCCGGAATCGGCGAAGAATCCAGGGTTTGCGGCTTCGGTCGGGCTGCTGATCTATCCGCAATTCTCTGGAGTGGAGCATTTCGAACCGGGACGCGCGGCGGGGCGCGCGTCGCGGGAGCCGGAAGGCTATTTCGGCCGGGTCGGCCGGTGGCTGAAGGAAAGTTTTTGAGGCCAACCCTTTCGGGCAAGTCTGAAAGGGTTGGATGGGGCTTGAAATAATATCCAAACCGGCTGGCGGCGGCGCCGGCCAACAAACGAAGCATGCACGGGCTGGGTCCGGTCACAAACGAGGTCATGAAATGTCGATCAATCTGAAGGCGCCTGAACTGCGCGAACTCAAGCCCCGTATCATGGTCTGCGGCGTCGGGGGCGCCGGCGGCAATGCGGTCAACAACATGATCGCCTCGGGCCTCGCGGGAGTCGATTTCATCGTCGCCAACACCGACGCCCAGGCGCTGATGAGCTCCAAGGCCGAGCGCATCATCCAGATGGGCCTGCAGGTCACCGAAGGCCTCGGCGCGGGATCGCAGCCGGAAGTCGGCCGCGCCTCCGCCGAAGAGGCGATCGAGGAAATCCGCGACCATCTCGTCGGCGCGCACATGGTCTTCGTCACCGCCGGCATGGGCGGCGGCACCGGCACCGGCGCCGCGCCCGTCATCGCCCGCACCGCGCGCGAAATGGGCATACTCACGGTGGGCGTCGTGACCAAGCCCTTCCAGTTCGAAGGCGCGCGCCGCATGCGCCTGGCTGACGGCGGCATCGAGGAATTGCACAAGGCGGTGGACACGCTCATCGTCATCCCCAATCAAAACCTGTTCCGCGTCGCCAACGAGCGCACCACCTTCGCCGACGCCTTCTCAATGGCCGACCAGGTGCTCTATTCCGGCGTCGCCTGCATCACCGACCTGATGGTGCGCGAAGGCCTGATCAACCTCGACTTCGCCGACGTGCGCGCCATCATGCGCGACATGGGCAAGGCGATGATGGGCACAGGCGAAGCCTCGGGCGAGCGCCGCGCCGTGCTGGCCGCCGAAGCCGCCATCGCCAATCCTCTGCTCGACGAAGTCTCGATGAAGGGCGCCAAGGGCCTGCTCATCTCGATCACCGGCGGCAACGACCTCACGCTCTATGAAGTGGACGAGGCCGCCAGCCGCATCCGCCAGGAAGTCGACGAGGACGCCAACATCATCCTCGGCGCGACCTTCGATTCGAGCCTCGACGGCATCATCCGCGTCTCCGTAGTCGCCACCGGCATCGACAAGCCGGCTGGCATGATCGACGCCAACGAGCAGCGCATCGCCGAAGCCGCGGAGCGCATGCGCGCCCAGGCCGCGGCCCGCCAGGCCGAGGCGGCGATCGCCGCTCGCCCCGCGCCCGCTCCCGCTCCCGAGACCTATTATGTGGAGACGCCGGTCTCCCACCCGGCGCCCGCCCAGGTCGCCGCGCCGCAGCCGCAGCCGCAACCGCAGCCTACGCCCGAATCCTACGCGCCCCAGCCGATGCCGACCTATGCGCCGCATCACGCCGACGTGCAGATCAAGCGCGTGCAGCCGCAGCAGCAGGCTTACCAGGAGGCGCCGGTCGCGCCGCCGCGCCGCGTCGAGGCGCCCTTGCCGACCAGCTTCGTTCCGCCGGCCGCCGAGCAGCCGCTGCGCGCGCCGCGCATGCCCAACATCGACGACCTGCCGATCCCCGGCCAGAACCTCATGCGCGCCCAGCAGCAGCCGCAGGCCCAGTCCAATCCGGACAGCCGCCGCCGCACCTTGCTCGAGCGCCTCGCCACTTTCGGCATGAGCCGCGCCGAGGAGCAGCACGCCGCCCCCGCGCCGCAGCTCACGGCGCCCCAGCCCTATGGGCAGCCGTCCTACCAGACGCGGACGGCGGCCCCCTCGGCCGCCCACGCCGAATACGCCAAGCGTCCGCAGGCGCCGCGTCCGGCCGCGACGCTTGACCAGCACGGACGGGATCAGCATGTCCGCTCCCCGGCGCGCGCCGAGGAGGAACAGCTCGAAATCCCGGCTTTCCTGCGCCGCCAGTCGAACTGACCGATCCGATTGAACAGAAAAACCCGCCGAAAAAGGCGGGTTTTTTTGTTGCGTATCAATGGTTTTGGCGACAAGGGGGCCGCCGGTCCAAGCATTCGGATGTCTGAGGCCCGCTGCGGCGAAGCACAAGACAGAAGGTTATCTACAGGTTTCTTGACTTGACCTGCGCAAATACCTGAATCGCCGGAATTAAGGCAAGTCGGGCGAAAGTAGGGTTAATTTGTAACAGGTGCGTAAGAAAGAGTGATTTGGTCCGGGAGGGTCGAAAAGTTATTTTGTGACAGGCGAAACAAGGGAATCACCGGGGGCTTCGGCCAGCGGCGGTTTCAACGGAGAGGGGGGCTCTCCGCTTGCAAGCCTTCGTCACATGGGTCCAGCGCCGCGATTTGGTGACGGAAACATGGCGAAATGACGAAAATAAATGGATCCCGTCACACGCGCGGGACGAGCCAACGGAACGCCCATGAAGCCGAGCTTGCAGACGACTCTCCGGGACCGCGTCGTGTTATCCGGGGGCATTGGCGTACATTCCGGCAAGCCCGTCCGTCTCGTCCTCAACCCCGCTGAAGCCTCGACCGGCCTCGTCTTCCTGCGCAGCGGCCTGCCCAATGGCGGCAGCCGGCGCATCGAGGCCAACTGGTCGAAAGTGACCATGACCGAGCTTTGCACCGTTATCGGCGACGGCGAGCAGCATATGGTCGGCACCATCGAACATCTCGTCGCCGCCCTTCGCGGCCTCGGCGTCGACAATTGCCTTGTCGAGGTCGATGGCCCCGAAGTTCCGATCATGGACGGTTCGGCCGAGGCCTTCGTCGAAGCGATCGACAGCGTCGGCATCCGCCGTCTCGCCGCGCCGCGCCTCTTCATCAAGATCCTCAAGCGGGTCCGCGTCGAACATGGACGCGCCTTCTCTGAATTGCGGCCTATTTCCTCCGGGGACCAGGGTTTCCGCCTCGATGTCGAAATCGACTTCAAGAGCGACGCCATCGGCCGTCAGCGCAAGATTCTCGACCTCACCCCGGCGTCCTTCCGCCGCGAACTGGCCCGCGCCCGCACCTTCGGCTTTCTCGCCGACGTCGCGCGCCTGATCCAGGCGGGCTTCGCGCTCGGCGCCTCGCTGGAAAATTCCGTCGGCATCGACGACGACCGCGTGCTCAACCCCGAGGGCTTGCGCTATTCCGACGAATTCGTGCGGCACAAGATGCTGGACGCCGTTGGCGACCTGGCGCTGGCCGGCGCGCCGCTGATCGGCGAATACGCCTCCTATTGCGGCGGCCACAGGATGAACGTGGCCGTGCTGGCGGCGCTGTTCGCCGACCGCAGCGCTTACCGGATCGTCGAGGCGGCTCCCGCGCCGCGCGAAGGCGTCCGCGCCGATCATGGCATGGGGGTTTCGCCGGCCCTCCTGCCGGAGCGCAGCTGATCCAGGTCTCTCGCCCCGCTGGCGACAGTCTTAAAATTGCCGCAAAAACCGGGCTTTTCTTGCGCCGTGCGAAGGCTGAGCCTCGGGTATCTGGACCATGAGTCGCAGATTCTTGGGGTCTCGCGTCTGATCGCCAAATAATGTCGCGCGGGTTCCTCCGGTAGATATTATGCGCTACAAGCCCTCCATATCGGTATGGAGCACCACCTCGGGTTGGCGCCCTCCCATCAAAACGAGCGTATGCATGAACAGTCTGAACGCGAAGCTTCCTGCCTTGAAGAGCCCCGCCGGCAAGGTTTTGCGCGTCGCCGCTTTCGCGGCTCTCGCTTCGTCCTGTCTCGCCTCGTCCGCGCGCTGTTTCGAATGGAGCGACCTCAATCCGTTCTCCGAAAAGAAATACGAGATGAAGATCGACCCGGACGTTCCGGCCGACCGGCTCTACAACGAAGGGCTGATCCGTATTGAAAAGAAGGATTACGAGACGGCGGCCAAGAATTTCGCCAGTTTGCAGAAGCAATATCCCTTTTCGCAATGGGCGCGGAAATCGTTGATGATGGAAGTCTACGCCCATTATCTCAACGGCTCCTACACAGATACGACAGCGGCCGCCGAACGTTATTCGACCCTTTACCCCAATGCGCCCGACCTGCCTTATGTCAATTATCTCGCGGGGATGTCGCTGATCGGCACCATGGCGGACGTGCATCGCGACCAGGATCGCTCGGCCAAGGCGATCAAGTATTTCCAGACCATCATCGACAAATATCCGAAGTCCGAATATGTGACGGACGCCCGCTTCCGGGTGCAGGTGGCGCGCGACCAGCTTGCCGGCTACGAGATGAATGTCGGGCGCTATTATCTGCAGCGCCACGATTATATCGCCGCGGTCTCCCGCTTCCGCGAGGTCCTGTTCAAATACCAGAACACCCGCGAGGCCGAGGAGGCGCTGGAGCGCCTGACCGAGTCCTATCTCGCCCTTGGCGTCGTCAACGAGGCGGAGACCGCCGCGGCCGTTCTTGGGCACAATTTCCCCGATTCGGAATGGTACAAGGAAGCCGTCTCACGCCTGAAATCCGACGGTTACGCGCCCAGCGAACATCAGGACTCCTGGATATCCAAGGCTTTCAAGAAAGTCGGACTGAGCTGAATCGACGGCTAGGCCTGAGATCGGAGCTTGCGCGCGTTCGGTGAAGACCGAAACGAGCGCTAGATTCTTGTTTTTACGCATTTTCTTCACGCGAACCGGTATCCACTTCGCTTGAAAATGCTTTAGCTGCCCAAGCCTCGCAGGTTGCCACCTGCGAGGCTTGGGCTTATTTGTGTATCTCGCTCCCGCCTAAGGGAATCGTCGAGACAGGATAATCGAGACAGGTTTTCATGCTGGTCCAGCTCGCCATCCGCGACATCGTCCTGATTGACCGGCTGGAGCTCGATTTTGGCGCCGGACTGACTGTGCTTACGGGTGAGACCGGCGCGGGAAAATCGATCCTGCTCGACGCCTTCTCACTGGCGCTCGGCGGACGCGGCGATGGCGGGCTGGTGCGCTCCGGACAGCCCCAGGGCCAGGTTGTCGCCGTCTTCGATCCCCCGGCCGACCATCCCTCCCGGCAAGCAGCGGCGGAACACGAGCTGGCCGTCGATGGCGACCTGATCCTGCGCCGCGTGCAGATGGCCGACGGGCGCAGCCGGGCCTTCATCAACGACCAGCCAGTCAGCATCCAGGCCTTGCGGGCGATCGGCCGCGAACTCGTCGAAATCCATGGCCAACACGATGATCGCGCCCTGGTCGATCCCGCCTTTCATCGGGTTCTCATCGACGCCTATGGCGGTCTCGAACGGCTCGCGGCCAAAACCCGCTCCGCCCACGCCGACATGCGCCGCAATGAGAAGGCGCTTGCCGAGGAAAGGCTTGCGGTCGAGGCCGCGCGCAAGGAAGCCGACTTCCTGCGCCACGCCCATGAGGAATTGTCGAAACTCAACGCCCGCTCCGGCGAGGAGGAACGGCTCGCGACCGAGCGCGCCACGATGATGCAGGCGGAAAAAGTGGTGGGCGACCTGCGCGACGCGCAGGAAAGCGTGTCCGGCGACGGCTCGCCGCTCTCCACGCTCTCAGCCGCGTTGCGGCGGCTCGACCGCCGCGCCGCGCAGGCGCCGGCGCTGATCGAGCCCTCGCTGAAGGCGCTCGACGCGGCGTTGACCGCGCTGGACAACGCCCAGCAGACCATCGACCAGGCGCTTCGCGACGCGCAATTTGATCCGCGCGCGCTGGAGCGGGTGGAGGAGCGGCTGTTCGCCCTGCGCGCCGCCGCCCGCAAATATGCGGCGCCGGTCGACACCCTGCCCGCTCTCGCGGAGAAATTCGCCGCCAATCTCGCCGCGCTCGACGCCAGCGAGATCAGGCTGATCGCGCTCGGCAAGGCGAATGAGGCCGCGGCCGCGCATTTTTCGGCCTGCGCGCGCGAGCTCAGCGCGGCGCGCAAAAAAGTGGCCAAGGGGCTCGACAAGGCGGTGACGGCGGAACTGCCGCCGCTGAAACTCGGGCAGGCGCAGTTTTCGACGCAGATCGTCACGGATGAGGCGCAGGCCGGGGCCGAGGGCGCCGACCGCGTCGAATTCTGGGTGCAGACCAATCCCGGCGCGCGGCCGGGTCCCCTCATGAAAGTTGCGTCCGGCGGCGAGCTCTCGCGCTTCATGCTGGCGCTGAAAGTGGTGTTGGCGGATCGCGGCTCGGCGCCGACGCTGGTGTTCGACGAGATCGATTCGGGCGCCGGCGGCGCTGCGGCGGACGCCATCGGCCAGCGACTGGCGCGGCTGGCCGACCGGGTGCAGGTGCTTTCCGTGACTCATGCGCCGCAGGTGGCGGCGCGGGCGACGACGCATCTGCGCATATCCAAGGATCTGGCTGACAAGGGGTCGCGCGCCGCAACGCGCGTCGCGCCGCTGGTGGACGAACACCGCCGCGAGGAAATCGCCCGCATGCTGGCGGGCGCGACGATTACCGACGAAGCGCGCGCGGCTGCGGCGAGCCTGATGAAAAGCGGCGGGTAGACGGCGGGCCTGTTTCGCAGGGAAAACCGAATTTTATTTGCGCTATTCATAAAAAAGCTAAGCAAGCAGGCTATTCAGTCGCCCGGAGCATTCGAACCTCCTTGAGACGTAACAATGTTCGGCTTCACAACACCTGTGAAACGCGGGCGAGTGGGTGAGCATTGCTCTGGTTACGCTGATGTAATACAAGTGTCACATTAAGGATTGAAACTTCCGCCCGCCGGTGCGTCCGGCTCGTTTATTGCGGTTGCGCGCCAAAAGGCGCAACGACCGGGTTCTGGGGACTCCCAAATGGTTAAAGCGCCCGCCAAGAAAAACCACGACGAAATCTCGCATGAGACCGCCGTTGAGGACCACGCGCCCGAGTTGCATCTCGAGGCCGTTCTGGAAGACGGCGCCGAGCCCACCGCCGAAGAGGCCAATATGGTCGCGACCGTCGCCACCGTCGGTGTTGTCGGCATTGGCGTCGCCCTGGTCGAAGCCGCGCTGCTGCCGGGCTTGATCCTTGGCGTCGCGGCCATGGCCGTGCCGAAATTCGCGCCCAAGCTCGGCGCCGCGATCGCGCCGATGTTCAAGCACACTGTGCGCGGCGTCTATCGCGCGAGCCAGAAGGCGCGCGAATTCGTCGCCGAAACGCAGGAGCATGTGCAGGACATCGTTGCGGAAGTCGACGCCGAAAGCGGCGCCGCCTCCGTCAAACATTCCGGCGCGCCGCTGCAATGAGCCAGGCGCTCTCCGCCGAAAAGCCCGCGCGGCACAAGTTGCATGTCGCGCACCACTCCACCGGGCGTGTCAGGATGAAAGTCCCAACCGCCAAGCGCGACCCCGAAGCCATGGCGGCGATCGCCCAGTCCTTCGCGGGCGTGGCGGGTGTGGAAAGCGTTTCGGTCAATGCGACCACCGGCAGCCTCGTGCTGAAATACAATCCGGATCGTCCGATGGACGTCCACAGCCAAGTAGAGGAACGGGCGGGCGGCTACAGCCCGCTCGACAGCGAAATCGACGAGGTCACTGAATTCATTCAGCAAGAGGCCGAGTTTTTGGCGCAGCATTCGCACACAGCCAAGGTGATCGTCGATTTCTTCACCCGGCTCGACCAGGCGATCAAGACGCACACCAACAATTACGTCGATATGAAAATCCTGCTGGCTGCGGGACTCATCGTCGGAACGATCGCGGGCGTCGGCCTGCACACCGCGACGCCGGTTTGGCTGGTGCTGGTGGTCTTCTCGATCAATCACATGGTCCAGCTGCATCAGCATCAGGTCACGCATGAAGCGATGACGGCCAAAGGCGCCGTGCCGGCCTGAGGGCGATTGAAGGGTCATTCCGCGCATGGAAATTGCGATACGCCATTTTATGCGCGGGCGCGTTCGCCTCGCCGCGAAAAAACTCTGCGCCGACAGAAAGCTCGCCGGGCAGGCGCTGGCCTTCGTCCAGGCCCAGCTGGGCGTCCTCTCGGCCCGGATCAATTTCGCCTGCGGCAGCATCGTCGTCTGTTTCGATCCGGCGCAGGAGCCGGCGCTGCGCCTGCTGATCGGCCGGTTGCGCCTGATGACGCTCGACGATCTGCGCTTCGCCATCGCCCCGGCTCCGTCGCCCATCGAGGCGCCGGGTCACCCGGCGCGCGAGTTGCTGGCCGAGGAAAAACAGCAAAGGCGCATTCCGCTGGCGCTGCCGACCCTGTCGCTGGGCATGGCGCTCACCGGCAATCCGCTGCTGCTCGGGCTCAATGTCCCGCTGATGCTGTGGAACGCCGCGCCGATCGCGCTGCGCGCCTGGCATATTTTGCGCACCGAGAAGCGGCTCAATATCGATTTCCTCGACACGCTGGCCATCGGCGCCTCGCTCACCTATCACAACCAGATCGCGGGCGGCTTGATCGTTTGGCTGATCAAGCTCGGCGACTGGATTCGTGACCTCACCGCCGCCGGCTCGAAACGCGCCATCGGCGAATTGCTCGAATTCGAGAACAAGCGCGCCTGGGTTTTCCGCGATGGCGAAATCGTCTCGGTGCTGGCGCGGGAGTTGCTCGTCGACGATCGCGTCGTGGTCTATCCCGGCGAAATGATTCCGGTCGATGGCGAAATCATCGAGGGCCATGCGTCGATCGACCAGAAGACCATCACCGGCGAGGGCCTGCCGGTCAATCGCGGCGTCGGCGAAGCCGCCTTCGCCGCCACGGTTCTGCGCGAAGGGCAGTTGACGATCCGCGCCACTCGCGTTGGTTCGGACACCACGGCCGGGCAGATCGTGCGGCTCATCGATTCCGCGCCGGTCGGCGATACGCGCATGCAGAACCATGCCGAAGTCCTCGCCGACAAGCTGGTCGGCCCCACCCTCGGCCTCGCCGTGGGATCGGCGGCGCTGACAGGCGATTTCAACCGTTTCCTCAACCTCGTCATCGTCGATTACGGCACCGGCATCCGCGTCGCCGCGCCGACGGCGGTGCTCTCCTCGATGACCCGCGCCGCCCGCGCCGGCATCATCATCAAGAGCGGCCGCCACATGGAGCGGCTCGCCGAAGTCGACACGATCGTCTTCGACAAGACGGGCACGCTGACGCAAGGCGCGCCGGCGGTGGGCGAAATCCTGCCCTACCAGAAACATCTCGACGGGCGGCGCCTGCTCGGCCTCGCGGCGGCGGCGGAAAGCCGGCTGCGCCATCCTGTGGCCGACGCGCTCAGGGAACGCGCCCGCCAAATGGGCGCGGACATGCCGGTCTGCGACGAGACGCGCTATCATCTCGGACGCGGCGTCGAAGGCCAGGTTGACGGCCATTACATGCATGTCGGCAACGAACGCTTTTTCAAGGAAAGCGGCATTGATTTCGGCAAGGCGACGCGCGACCGGGCGGTGCTGGAGGAGCAGGGCTATTCCTGCCTCTATGTCGCCGCCGACGGCAAGATCGCCGGCCTCATTCCCTATGCCGACCAGATCCGGCCGGAGAGCCGCGACGTCGTCGCGCGCCTGCGCGCCTCCGGCGTCAAGAACGCCATCATGCTGACCGGCGACAATGGCGTCGTCGCGCGCGCGGTGAGCCAGCGGCTGGGGCTGACCGGCCATTTCGCCGACATGCTGCCCGCCGACAAGGCCGAAGCCGTGCAGGCGCTGCAAAGGGAAGGCAAGGTCGTGGCCATGGTCGGGGACGGCATCAACGATTCGCCCGCGCTCAGTTTTGCCGATGTCGGCGTCGCCATGAAATATGGCGCCGAGGTCACGCAGGAATCCGCCGATGTCGTGCTGATGGAGGATTCGCTCTGGAAGCTTGTCGAGGCCGTCGAGATTTCGCGCGGGGCCATGGGGCTGATCAAGCAGAATTACGGCGTGGTCATCGGCCTGAACACGCTGGCGCTGGGTCTCGCCTTGCCGGGCGGGCTGATCACGCCGTCGATGACCGCGCTGATCTCGAACGGCTCGGCCATTCTCGCCAGCATGAACGGCCTGCGCCCGCTGATGCGCATAAGATGACCGGCTGCGTTCCGGCTCCGAAGGCTCCATAGCAAATTCGCTAACGCGGACCTTCGCTTCGAGCGAAGTGGGAACCGGTTCGCGTGAAGAAAATGCGTCAGACAAAAAAACCAGAGCCCCGATCCGATTTGATCGGATCGGAAAAGGCTCTGGCGCCGGAACATGCAAAGGCCTTGGCTCGAGCGGTGAAAGGGCTCACCGCTGAGGGATTGGCGACAAAAATCGGCAAGCATGCCGGTCGGCCCGCGCAAAAAATTCTGGACAGGTTGCCTGGCCCAATGGCCTCGATGCTCAACAAAGCAATCGAAAAAGCCATCCTCAAAGCTCATGATTTCGCGATCAAGTCGCTCGACCTCGGCGACCGCAGGAAACCGAGGCCCCTGATCACCGCGGCTTTCGCGGGTCTGAGCGGCGGGCTGTCGGGACTTGTCGGCCTGGCCGGGCTGGCGGTGGAGCTGCCGGTGACCACGCTGCTGATGCTGCGCTCGGTCGCCGCCACCGCCCGCCATATGGGGGAGGACCTCACAAGCGTGGAGGCGCGCCTCGCCTGTGTCGCGGTCTTCGCGTTCGGCGGCCCGGACAAGGGCGATCCTGAAATGGGCTATTACGCGTCGCGGGCGCTGCTCGGCAAGCTCGCGAGCGATGTCTCGACCCTCATGGTCGAACGCGGCGGCGCTGCGGCCGCAGCCCCGGCGACGGCGGCTTTCGTCGGCGAGGTGACGACGCGCTTTTCGGCGACGGTATGGGAGCGCGCCGCCGCCAGCGCCGCGCCGCTGATCGGCGCCTTGGGCGGCGCTTCGCTGAATGTGATCTTCACCAATCACTTCAACGCCATCGCCTCAAGCCATTTCACGATTCGAAGGCTGGAGCGCATCTACGGCGAGGATTTTATCCGCGCGCATTACCTGCGGTGTGCGGAGCGAGGAGCGGCGGCGAAGCGGAAGCGGGGCTGACCGGCGCTGGGCTGAACCGGTCCCAGGCCTTCTCGTGATAATAATAGATGAAGGGGCCGACGACGAAGGCGAAAGCCGTCAATCCCGCCGCCGCCGTCAGGTTGCGCGTGAAATAGAAATTGGCGGAAAAATCGGTCGTCGTGGCTATGGCGCGATAGGTGATGGTTTTTGCCAGCGCGTGATTGATCTTGAAGCCGCTCTTCATGCTGAGCGGCGGTTTTACGCCCGAGGACGGGGTCAAGGGGATCTTTTCGCCCTTCGGACCCATCCGGCCCCAGACCATTTCATGGGCGAAGAAGAAAACGGGTCCCGCGACAAGCCCATAGGCGGAAAGGCCGGCGGCGGCGGCGAGGTCTCCGATCACCAGAATGTTGGAGGTGAAATCGATCGAGGTCGCGATGATCCGGAAGGTGATGGTCTTGAAGACAGCCCGTTTGACGTCGGCTGGCGCGGCTGTCAGCGCCTTGACGGCGGCAAGAGATTTTGAGGAAAGAGCCTTTTTCGCCGCCGGGCGCCGCTTTCCGCCGAAAAAGCGGGGCAAAAAGCGCGGCGCGAGCACGGCCGCGCCGCCGATGAGCACGCCGGGGACCAGAACCGCTTCGAACAGCGCGGCGCCGGCAAGCACGGAGAGGCCGACCGTCGTTCGTTTCATGGCGCGATTCGCTTGAGGGGCAGGGCGGAAGGGTACAGGAGAAGGCGAAGCGCGAGCAAGGCGCGCGCGCATTTTTCGCGCGGCGCCTTTCAATCAAAGCTGGCGGAAGATTTTCCGCATGCTCACAGAAACTTGATTCGATGCGGCTTTGGCGCTTTCTTCGGCAATCCGCACGTGCTCCTGCACCTTGTTCGACGCGCGAAACGGAGCAGCTAATCCTCTGCGTCCGGGGCGAAAAAACGAGCCGAACCTTGATCGGCGCCGGCGGGGGGAACGGGTTCATTTGTTCGTTTCCAACCAATTTCGGCGCAAGCTGAGCCGCGTCGCCGCCGCCAAGCTTGCCACATATCGACCTTTTTCGGCGGCTACCCCAACCGCCCCTCGACGAAACGCGCTTTTCATTGCGCTGTTGCGGCGGGGCAGGGGGGCTTAAGCGACAGAGGAAAATCGTCATGATCCATTCCGATAACGCACAGCAGCAGACTGCTTTCCAGAACCCGCAGCAGTCCAACAATCTGCACCAGCTGGTGCAGCAGTTGCTGCAGAACCAGCAGCAGCAGAACCAACAGGGCGCTCAGGGTGGCTATGGGCAGGGCGGCTTTGGCCAGCAGGGCGGCATTGGCCAGGGCGGTCTGGGACAAGGCGCCTTCGGCGGCCAGTTCGGCCAGGGTGGACAGAATTGGGGCGGACAGCGCCAGCTCTCGCAGCAGGACGTGAGCCAGGTCCTGCAGCAGATCGCGCCCATCCTGCCGCAGATCGTCGCCCAGGCGCAGCAGCACCAGCAGCCGCTCGCGGCTTTCGGCGGCGGCTACGGCCAGCAGCAGCACCAGCGCAACCTCAGCCAGCAGGACGTGAGCGAAGTGGTGCGCCAGATCCTGCCGATCCTGCCGCAATTGCTGCAATCCATTCAGCAGCAGCAGCAGCATGGCGGCATGGGTCAGCAGGGCCTCGGCCAGCAGGGCGGATGGCAGGGACAGGCGGCCTATGGTTTCGGCCAGCAGCAGCAAAATCCCTGGCAGCAGAACCAGCAGAACCAGCAGAATCAGCAGCAGCGCCAGCTGAGCCCCCAGGACGTCAGCGAAATCGTACAGCAGCTGACCCAGGTGATTCCGCTCGCCTACGGCGCCCAGCAGCGCTTCTGACGCATTAGGCCGGGCGGGATAAACCCGCCCGGTTTCTCCAGAGCATTTTCCAGCGAAGTGGATACCGGTTCGCGTCAAGAAAATGCGTCAAAACAGCAACGTTCATTGCCACTTTCCCATTCAGGAGCCCAAAATGGCCTATTCGCAACAGGGCGTGCAGCGCGGCTTTGAAAACCAGGGCGACGACCTGCGCACGCTCGCGGCCGTCCTCCAGGACATCATGCCGGCGCTCGCCCGCATCCAGACGCGCTCACCGCAAGCGCCGTCGCCGGGACCCTTGGGTCCCATATCGGTCGAGACGGCGGCGGCGGTGGCGCTGGTTTCCGACCTGGGCGCCGATTCCCTTCGTCGCCTCACAGCCTATCTCGACGCCAACGCCGGCAAGTTCGACGGGTTGGAAAATTGTGTGCCGCTGGCGACCGCCGCGGCGCAGGCCCTGGCCGCGCGCGATTATGCGCGGTCCTTCACCATGCTGTTCGACATCTACCGCACCATCGCCCTCCTGCGTACGGAGGACCCGAAACTGCCGCTGCCGGGTTCGATCAAGAATGTGTCGTCCTTCAGCGAATCGGAAACGGAAGACCGGGAGGGCAATTCTGGCAAGCATTAAAACCGCTTTAGCCTAGAGCTGAGCTGAAAAAAATTTACGGTGTGATATCAAAACCTTATCAGAAGGTTGGCATGGCATTTGCTGACCCTCCGATTACTGTGTCAGCCTTGGCGCAGTGATCGGAGGTGATTCGTGTCGCGATCCGCAAGGCCTTCCGGAATGCCGGGAAACTTCGCCTTTGGCGAAGAAGGCGCTCGGCCAGGCAACCAATCAG
>Ga0182030_10001838_pt1 | contig 44410 bp, 45 predicted proteins | sample 812S3MmetaG_FD_121299 | JGI IMG/M metagenome (GOLD analysis project Ga0182030, IMG submission 121299) | Permafrost microbial communities from Stordalen Mire, Sweden - 812S3M metaG (Illumina Assembly) | ecosystem: Environmental > Terrestrial > Soil > Wetlands > Permafrost | place: Sweden... | reverse complement strand
GGCCACCTCCGAGATGCGCGCCAAGCGCACCAGATCCTGCACGGTGAACGGCGCTGCAGCCTCCTGCGGAGCCGCGCGCGCGACCGCCGGCTGGTTAGACGGCGCCCCGCAGCCGAACGCGAGCAGCGCGACAATTATTATTCGATGAGTCCCCATTGCAAATCCCTCTCCGCGCACTCTGCGCTCCCAATTGTAGCTGGAGCAGGGCAAAATCCGTTGCATGATCGAGCGTGTGCTCAGTCTGGATCTGGATGACACCTTATGGCCGGTCGCACCGGTCATCGCCGCGGCGGAGGCGGTACTACTGGACTGGCTCAAGGCTCGCTATCCCAGGGCGGCGCACGGGCACACCATCGAATCGATGCGCGCGCGGCGCGCACGCATCGCGGTCCGCTATCCGGAGCGCAGCCACGACCTGACTTTCCTGCGCCGGCACTCGCTCGCCCGGCAGTTCGCCGCCGCCGGCTATGCCGAATCGCTTTGCGACGAAGCGATGGAAGTGTTCCTAGAGGCCCGCAACCGCGTCCAGCTCTACGACGACGTGCGCCCGTCGCTCACGCGACTGCGCACCGCGTACCGCCTATACGCCGTGAGCAACGGCAACGCGGACCTTAAGCGCTGCGGAATCGGCGACCTGTTCGACGGCCACGTCACTGCCATCTCGGCCGGTGCGGCCAAACCCGATGCGCGCATCTTCACCGCGCTCGCAGACATGGCGGGCGTGAACCCCGAGCAGGTGGTGCACGTCGGCGATGATCCGTTGGCGGACGTGGTGGGAGCGAGGCAGGCGGGCATGCAGGCGGTATGGCTCAATCGCGATTCGCGTACCTGGCCGTTCACGCTCGCCCCGCCTGCTCGCACCATTACGACGCTCGCGGAGATTTTTTAGCACTGCATCGATGCACCGAAGCGATTAGCAGCCTGCGGCGGCTGCTGCTGATGAAAGAAAAGCGGATTTATCGGTATTTTCTGACTCCGGTTCACGCTTTTGCCACTTCACCTGATGTATGCACAGCCGATAGGATGTTGTAGCTGTCAATAAGAGGACGCTGTACATGCAAGCAATGCGAGACAGATCACTCGTAGCCGTGAGTTCCTTACGCGAATTCTTTCGTGATGCCTTTCACGAAGCGAGCGAGCACCAGCGGCTCGACATAGACGAGCAATCCGAGCAGTACGTCGTCAACCTCCTCACCATGTTCTCGCGCGCCGACGCGTTGTACGAGAAGACTCCCGACGGGCTGCGCATCAAACCGCTCGCCCACATGCTCTCCGATGCGCTCGAGGCGCCGAGCGCCACGCAGCGGCAACGCGCGCTACAGCGTCTCGGTGACGTCGCGCTGTTCGTCGCCGGATTCTTCGCGCGCAGCTTCGCCCGCAAGCTGATCGACATCGACTATCACATCGCCATGGGCGGCAACGCCTATAGCTCGCTCGCCGATTCGATGCAGCGTTCCGCCGCGGGGCGAAGCATCGCGGCCATCTACGCCGAGCTCGCGGATAAGTTCCAAGGGCTGGTGGACGCGCTCAACGAAGTGAGCGAGATGTCTTACGTGCATACGGATGCGGACATCCTGCGGCTCTACGAGATCTGGATGAAGACCGGCAGCCCGCGCGCGCATGAATTGCTGAGTCGTCTGGGCGTTCAGCCGGTCCGACAGGGCGGCTTCGTCCGCGAACATTGATGGTCCTGCGCCGTCTGCAATCGCTGCTCGGCCGCCTCTACGACCTCGACGTCGACCACGACGTTTACGATTTCCTGGTGACCGACCGGCGCACGCTGAACGACGTGGTCCCGGGCAACGACCGGCGTGCGCCCGACGAGGAGCTGCTGCTCGCGGAAACCGCCGACGGCGCCGGCGTGGCGCTCTATATCGACGCCGCGGTGTTGCGGCGCCTGGAGGAGGAGGATCCGCTGGGCGCCCTGACCGAGACGAACCTCGCCGATTACTGCACGGCGCTCGAAGGTGTCAGCCATTTCTTGTACTCGACCTGGAGGCTCGGGCGCGACGCCCCCGTGTCGTTGCTCGAGCTCGAGACGCAGGCCGAAGTCGACAAGTACGCGGCGACCGTGTTCCTCATCGCGGATCAGCAGGGCGGCGGCTATCCGGCGCAAGTGCATGCGCGCCTTTTCGACCGTGTCGGATTCGATTCGCGTCTGGCGCCGGAGCAGCACGATCGCTACCGGACGGCGCACCGCTATGCCGCGAATTTCTGCCGGCGCCTGGAGAGACGCTTCGTGAGCCGCGGCAAGACGCAGGTCGAAGCTCTGGTGCGTGAGCTGCGCAAATTCTACCGGTTGGGAAGCACCGCGAAGCTGCGGTACGCGGTCTCTTGAAGCCGGGTGGCTTGCTTATTCGGTGTCCGGGTCGTTGTTGGCGGCTTGCTTCTTGAGCTTGAGCCAATCGGAGAGCTTCTTGAGGTCCTTCTTCTTGGGCGCCTCCAGCGGCTTGCCGAGCTTGCCGCTGTCGTAGGGGTTGTAACCCTTCACGGCGCCCAGCGGATTGGCTTTGACCCGCTGCGAGGGCGTGGGCGCATCCTCGGCCAAAGACAGCCCTGGATTCTCCAGCTTCTGCAGGCGCTCGGTCGACACTTCGCGGCCGAAGGCGCCGGTCGCGATAGACCACTCCCAGATCGCATTACCCCGTTCGTCGAATTGCACGCGCCCGCTCTCCTTGCCGGTCGCGGCCGGCGCACGTGCGTCGGCCGCGGGCTTCGCGGCGCCCGCGCCGCTACCGGCTGCCCCAGCCCCAGCCGTCCTCGGCGCCTTTTTCGAGTCTCCAATACTCATGGGTCCTTTTTAGTCGATGTTCCGGCCAAGTCAAACCGAATACATAGAAACCGGCGGAGCGTCACAATTGCATTTGATATAAAGCGCGCTGCAGCGCCATGGCGGTCTTTCCGTCGTTCCACTCGCCTTTCTGCACGCGGCGGATCGCCTCGTCGAGCGGCAGCCACCGGATCTCCAGTTCCTCGTCGGCATCCGGCGATGCCTCCCCGACCGTGAGCTCGCGCGCGAGGTAGAGGTGGATCACTTCGGTGAAGATGCTGGGCGCGGGCACGTAGATGCCGAGCGGCGCCCACAGGCGCGCGGTGACCCCCGTCTCCTCGGCGAGCTCCCGCACCGCGCACACCTCCGGTGCCTCGCCTGGGTCGAGCTTGCCTGCAGGGACTTCCCAGAGAAAGTCCGCCACTCCGTGGCGGTACTGGCGCACCACGCACACCCGTCCGGCGGCATCCACGGCAACTACCGCGGCCGCCCCTGGATGACGCACGAAGTCGATCACGTATTCGCGCCCGTTGGAATATCTCAGAGTCTCGCTGGAGACGTCGATCACGCGCCCCTTGAATCGCGCGTTGCTTGCGATAGTCGCCGGTTTCAACATTGTCGGCCTCTCATGATGACTCACGAATCAGAACTCGCGATCATCCTTGGGACTCCGGCCGGCGGCAAGACGACGCGCGTGTCGCGGGTCTGTCAGCCGGCGCGCGCCGCCGGGGGCGCGGTTAAATCGTGCGCCGGTTCACGGAGCGCCGGCGCCACGGCGGTCCTCTCGATGCTTCGTTGCCGCGCGCCGAGGCCGAGAGCGCCGCGACTCGCTCAAAAGCGAGGCGCTGTGATCTGTCTCCTCGCGCGGGTGTCCGAAGCGCGCGATCCTGACACACGGTATCGTAGTCAAGATCATCTGGATATCCATACAGCTAGACGGTATAGTTTTCGTTATGATGAAGGCCAAGCAAACCAACGCGTTCGACGCCCTGAACCCACAGCAGCGCCGCGCCGCCACCTTCGGCACGCCGGTCAAGGACAAAGGCGTGAACGCCGGTCCGTTGCTGATCCTGGCGGGCGCGGGCACCGGTAAGACCAATACGCTGGCGCATCGCGCCGCTCATCTGGTGCTGAACGGCGTCGATCCGGCGCGCATCCTGATGCTGACCTTTACGCGCCGAGCGGCTCAAGAGATGATCCGTCGCACGCAAACCATCGTGAGCGCCGTGCTCTCGGACCGCGGCAAGATGGGTGATCGCAGCGTGCAGACCCGCTTGTTGTGGTCCGGCACGTATCATTCGGTCGGCAACCGCATACTCAGGCTGTTTGCCAAGCACCTCGGATTGGACCCGAACTTCACCGTGCTCGACCGCGCGGATGCGGCCGACTTCATGGACGTCATCCGTCACGAGCTCGGCTTCTCGAACAAAGACAAACGTTTTCCGCGCAAGGATGCCTGCCTCGCGATCTACAGCTATCGCATCAACACGCGACTTTCGCTCAAGCAGACGCTCGATGAGCAATTTCCGTGGGTGAGCGAGTGGGAACAGGATCTGACCCGCCTCTACCGCGAGTACGTCGCCCGCAAGCAGAAGAACAACGTGCTCGATTTCGACGATCTGCTGCTGTACTGGCACGTGATGATGAAAAATCCGGCGCTCGCGCAAAATCTCGCCGCCAATTTCGACCACGTGCTCGTCGATGAGTACCAGGATACGAGCGCTCTGCAGGGCGAGATCATTCAGGCCCTGAAGCCTGACGGCAGCGGCGTCACCGTGGTGGGCGACGACGCTCAGGCCATCTACTCGTTCCGCGCCGCCGCGGTGGACAACATCTTGGGGTTCGTCGACCGATTCAAGCCGAAGGGTGAAACGGTCGTGCTGTCGCAGAACTATCGCTCGACCCAGCCCATACTGGACTCGGCCAATGCGCTCATGTCGGAGGGCGCGCGGCAGCATCGCAAGACGCTCCTCGGCATGCGCCAATCGACGCAGAAGCCGGTGTACGTGGCGTTGGACGACGCCCAGGCGCAGGCCGAGTACATCGCGTCGAAGATACTCGCGACGCGCGAAGTCGGCGGTTCGTTGCGCCGACATGCGATCCTGTTCCGCAGCTCCCATCACAGCGACGTGCTCGAAGTTGAGTTCGCCAAGCGCAACATTCCGTTCGTGAAGTACGGCGGACTCAAGTTTCTCGAAGCGGCGCACGTCAAGGACATGCTCTCGATCCTGCGCTGGGTCGAGAACCCAAAAAACAGCGTCGCGGGGTTTCGCGTGCTGAAGCTGGTGCCGGGTTTCGGCCCCGCTCACGCCAAGAAGGCGCTCGAGCATTTCGAGGCGCAGGGCCTCGCGTTCAAGAGTCTGGCCGCCTTCGATGCGCCTCAGCTCAACAAAATGGACTGGAAAAGATTTTGCGCGTTCCTTGAAAAGCTCGCGGATCCTGCGACTCCGTGGGCGGGGCAGGTCGGCCAGGTGCGCGAGTGGTACAAACCGCAGCTCGACCGCATCTACGACGCCGCCTTCAGCCGCACCGGAGATCTCGAGCAGCTCGAGCACATGTCGACGCAATATCCGAACCGCGAGCGGTTCCTGACCGAGCTCACGCTCGATCCGCCGGCCGCGACCAGCGACCAATCCGGTGCCGCGTCGAAGGACGAGGACTACGTCGTCCTCTCGACTATCCACTCGGCCAAGGGTCAGGAATGGGACTTCGTCTATGTGCTCAATGTTGCCGACGGCAACTTCCCTTCGGAGTTTGCCGCTGGAAAGCCGGAGATGATCGAGGAGGAACGGCGTCTTCTGTACGTGGCCATGACGCGTGCCCGCAATGAGCTGCATCTGTGCGCGCCGCTCAAGTACCAGGTGACTCAACAGGCGAGGGACGGTGACGCCCATGTTTACGGCGCCAAGAGCCGGTTCATGAGCGACAAGGTGCTCGAGTGCTTCGAGCGCACGAATTACCGCAGCGTGCAGGGGCCAGAGAGCCTGGGGGCCGGCGAAGTCGCCGCCGTGGATGTGGTCGCCGAGCTCAAGGAAATGTGGTGAGCGGGCGCACTCACCCAAGCGCCTCGAGACTGCTTCAAGTCTCGAGGCGCGAGTACCCCTCGAATCAGCCGGTCGGTGCGACCGGCTCGATCAGACGGATCTAACTACCAGCGGCGAGGGCCGCCGCCGCCGCCCCCGGGCGGCTTCGATCGTGGTGCCCGTTCCTGGGCTTCGTTCACGCGCAGCGGACGGCCACCCATCTGGAAGCCGTTCGTCTGTTGGATCGCGTTTTGCGCTTCACCTGCCGCCATGTCCACGAACGCGAAGCCGCGAGGCCGGCCTGTTTCGCGATCGTTGATGAGCTTGACGGAATCGACTTTGCCGTAGCGCTCGAACAGGCTACGAACTTCGTCTTCCGTCGCGGTGAACGGCAGGTTGCCAACGTAGATCGTCGTCATTCAACTAATCTCACTAACAGTGCGCGCAAAGCGCGGATTGCTTCCGCTCGCGCGCGGTTTCCAATCACCAGGCGATGCCGCTTTTTCGCAGCGGCAAAGCCTGTACCTTCGGTCGGGCACTTGAACCTTTTAATGCCAGGGAACGACCTACGATCCGATGCTACGCCAGGGAAATATGGTTGGCAAACGCTAGAAACAGGGGGTTTGGCCCTGGCTACTCGACCTCGAGATAGGCGTATCCGTTGAGCTCGTTCTCGTAGAAGCGCTTCACGGCCTGCGCCTCGGTAATGGACATCCGACCCTCCTGGATGGCCCGCTCGCAGTCCCGAGCGATGCGCGGATACAGCTCGTCGGTGTCATATTCCATGTACTCGAGCACCTTGGTGGCCGTGTCTCCCTTCACGATCTCCTCGATCCACCAGCCGCCCGTCTCCTGCAGGCGGATGTGCACCACGTGGGTGTCGCCGAATAGATTGTGCAGGTCTCCGAGCGTCTCCTGATAGGCGCCCACCAGAAACGCCGCCAGGTAGTACTGCTCGCCGGGCGCGAGCTCATGCACCTCAAGAGTGCGCTTGTTGATGCGGGGGTTCACGAAGTGATCGATTTTCCCGTCGGAATCGCAGGTTATGTCGGCGAGCACGGCGTTCCGGGTCGGCCGCTCCGTGAGTCTCTGGATCGGCATGATGGGAAACAGCTGGCCGATCGCCCAGCTGTCGGGGAGGGACTGGAAAACCGAGAAATTACAAAAGTAGATGTCGCTCAGCATGTCCTCGAGGTTTTCCAGCTCTTCGGGGACACGATTCAGTTTGCGGCAGTAATCGCGAATCTTGGTGCAGGTGGCCCAGTAGAGCCGTTCCGCCAAGCCGCGGAACTCGAGGCTCAGATAACCCCAGTTGAACATCTGCAGCGCCTGCTCTCGAGCCTGGAGCGCATCGTGGTAGCACTCCACCAGGCGGCGCTCGTTCACGGAGCGGAAGCTGTCGAACAAATCGCGCACCGGCTGCGGCAGTTCCTCGGAACGGCCATGGTAGTCGTCCTCGGGGCGCCCCGAGACCTTGAATTGATCGAGCTTGGAAGCACCGAGCACGTCGAAGACCAGGAGGCTGTGCTGCGCGGCGATGGCGCGCCCGGATTCGCTCACGATCATGGGATGCGGCACGTCGCGGGCGTCGCAGACGCTTTTGATGCGATACACAACGTCGCTCGCATACTCGTTGAGGGTGTAGTTCATCGACGACTCGTAGTTTGTGCCGCTGCCGTCGTAGTCGACTCCCAGACCGCCCCCGATATCGATGTACTTGAGACCCGCACCCATGATCTTGAGCTCGGCATAGACATGTGCAAGCTCGTTGATCGCGTCCTTGACCCGCCGGATGTCCTGGAGCTGGCTGCCCGGATGGCAGTGCACGAGCTGCAGGCAATCGAGCATGTCGCGCTCCTTCAACAGCGCATGCAGGTCGAGGATTTCGCTGATGAAAAGCCCGAACTTCGACTTCTCGCCGGCGGACTCGCGCCAGCGCCCGGCGCCGTCGCTCGCGAGCTTCACCCGCACGCCGATCTTCGGGCGCACGCCGTAGTGGCCTGCGTGCTTCAAAATTACATGAATTTCTTCGTAATTCTCGACCACGGGGATGATGTTGCGGCCGAGCTTGGCGGCGATGGTCACCGCCTCGATGTAGCTGTCGTCCTTGAAGCCGTTGCAAATCACCATGCGATCCGGCTCGTCTTCGGTGATCGACATGACCGCGAGCAGCTCGGGTTTGGAGCCGACCTCGAGCCCGAACCCGAACGCCTTGCCGTAGCGATAGACCTCCTCGACCACCAGGCGCTGCTGGTTGACCTTGATCGGAAACACCGCCGCATAGCGATTCTTGTAGTCGTTCTCCGTGATGGCGGTCCCGAACGCCTCGGCGAGATGACGCAGCCGATGCGCGAGGATGTCGGAGAAACGGATGACCACCGGCGTGTGCAGGTCGCGCGCCTTGAGTCCTTGGACGACATCGAGCAGGTCGATCTCGCGGCTCGCATCCATGCTCGGCCGGATCACCACGTGTCCGTCGGCATTGATGGAGAAATAGCCCTTGCCCCAGGCTTCGACCTGATACAGATCGAGCGACTGTTCGACCTTCCAGGCGAGATTGGTCCCGAGCATCTTCGCGGGTGTGTTCATGTGGGCGCACCATAACAAATTGGTGCTGCATGTAAATGACCGAGAGCACGCGTATGAGATCCGACGAGGCGTGCCGACGACGCGTGATGCGCGCTCGGCCCGGGGCGCGGAGCCCGGGGCGCGGAGCCCGGTCTGCGTCAGCCGCGCGCGATTGGACGTTTCGGATCGCGGATCCACTCGCTCCATGAGCCCGCGTAGAGCTTTGCGGCCGGCAGTCCCGCCAACTCCAGCGCGAGCAGGTTGTGGCAGGCGGTGACGCCCGAGCCGCACATGGCGATCACGTCGGCGGGCGCCGTGCCCGCCAGCCGCTCGCGCCAGCGGCGCGCGAGTTCGCGTTCCGGCAGGAATTGCCCGTCCTCGCGCAGGTTGATGGTGAAAGGGTGATTGATCGCGCCCGGCACGTGGCCCGCCACCGGGTCGATCGGCTCGAACGTCCCAGCGAAGCGCTCGGGCGCGCGCGCATCGACCAAGAGCCGGCGCCGACCCTCGAGCGCCTCGACCAGCTCGGCCGTCGTGACTACGGCAGCGGCGTCGGGTCGCGGCACGAACGCCGCCGCGCGCGCCGCCCTCTCCGGCTCACCCGATTCCACCGCACCCCCGGCTTTGAGCCATGCCTGCAGCCCGCCGTCGAGCACGGCGGCCCTGTCGTGTCCAAGCCAGCGCAGCAGCCACCAGGCGCGGGCCGCGAACGAGCCGTTAATTTCGTCGTAGGCGATCACCTGCGTATCGGACGAGATGCCGAGCCCGCCGAACAAAACGGCAAGGTCTTCCGGCCGCGGCAACGGGTGGCGGCCGGTCGTGGGGGATACTGGGCCGGAGAGATCGCGGTTGAGATCGACGTAGCGTGCGGTAGGGATATGCTCTCGGAGATAGGCTTGTTTTCCGGCGTCGGGCGCGGCGAGGTCGAAGCGGCAGTCGAGGATCACGACCGACGGCGAGCCGATCAAAAGCAGCGAGGCCGCCGCGTCGATAGTGGTCTGGAAATCCACGAGCCCGAGCTTAACGCGATGCCGCTCGAACTGCATCCGCTCCGCTACAATCGCACCATGGCACTTACTCTTTATTGGGGCAGCGGCAGCCCGTACGCATGGCGGGTGCTGCTCGCCCTCGAGCACAAGCGCCTGTCATACGAGTCTCAACTCCTGCATTTCGACAAGCAGGAGCATCAATCACCGCAAATGCTGAAGATGAATCCCCGTGGCCGCGTACCCGTGCTCAAGGACGGCGACTACGTGGTGTTCGAGTCCGTCGCAGTTCTTTACTACCTCGATGTCAAGTACCCCGAGGCGCCGATCTTCGGCCGGACCCCCGAAGAGGCCGGCGTGATCATGCGGGTCATCTGCGAATTTCAGAACTATGCCGAGCCCTCGCTCCAAAAGATCGTGAGCGCAATATTCAGCGACGAGGTTGCGCACTCCCTCGAGGAGCTGACCGACGCGATGCATGTGGTCGGCCGCGAGGCGCGCACCATCGAAGGACGTCTGAGCAAGGAGCTGTGGATTGTCGGCGCCAGCTACTCCGCCGCCGACATGGTGATATTCCCCTGGATTCAGCTGCTGCGCCGCGCCCTGAACAAGACCGCTGCGGCGGAGCTCGGCGCGCGGTTCTTGCCGATGGAGAGAAACTATCCGGCGCTCGCGCGCTGGATTGGGCGCATCGAGTCGCTGCCGGGCTACGAAAAGACCTACCCGCCGCACTGGCGCGAGCACTGAATTGGGCGGGCCCTCGCCCGCGTGCCGGAGCGCCGATCTCGCGCCAGCCACCGCCACCGCCTGGAAACTTGAGCATACCTCGCGCCACCCTGTAGGCTGGCGCGGGGCTCGAGGGGTCCGTCAATGTCATAAAGCGAGCAAGGAATCGTGCAACATGGGAAAAACGTTATGAGCAGCCACGAAGTGCATGTGAAATTTGCGGGCAGGATCGTAATGGTCGGTTTCGGCAGCATCGGACAGGGGGTCTTGCCGCTGATCTTGCGTCACATCGGCACTTCGGCTGAGCGTATCACCATCGTCACGGCCGAGGACACCGGTCGGGCGGAAGCGGGCCATTTCGGCGTCAAGTTCGTGAAGATCGCGCTCACGCGCGACAATTACCGACGCACGCTCGAGCCCCTGCTCGCGGCGGGAGATTTCCTGTTGAACCTGTCCGTCGACGTGTCGAGCGTCGCACTCATCGAGCTCGCGCGCGAACGCGGGGCACTGTATCTCGATACCTGCATAGAGCCGTGGGCCGGGGGCTACACGGACTCGACGCTGTCCGTCGACAGGCGCAGCAACTACACCATGCGGCTCGAGGCGCTCGCGCTGCGCGAGAGCGCGAAAGACGCGCCGACCGCCGTGCTCACTCACGGCGCGAACCCCGGGCTGGTATCGCACCTGGTCAAACAGGCGCTGCTCAACATTGCCAAGGATTTGCGCCCGGATCTTAAGGCCCCCACGAGCCGCGAACAATGGGCGAAGCTCGCGCAAACCCTCGGAATCAAGGTGATACACGTCGCCGAGAGAGATACCCAGGTGAGCAAAGTGCCGAAGAGACTGAACGAGTTCGTCAACACCTGGTCGGTGGACGGTTTCGTGAGTGAGGGCGCGCAACCCGCCGAGCTTGGCTGGGGGACGCATGAGAGGCACTTTCCCGCGGATGGCGGCCGGCACACGAAGGGCTCGGGCTGCGCGATCTACCTGAATCGCCCGGGGGCGAGCACGCGCGTGCGCACTTGGACGCCGAAAGCGGGCCATTTCCACGGTTTTCTGATCACTCACTCCGAAGCCATCTCGCTCGCCGACTATTTCACCGTTCTCGAGGACGGCCGGGCGGCGTACCGTCCGACGACGCATTACGCCTATCACCCGAGCGACAACGCGGTTCTCTCGGTACACGAATTCGCAGGGCGCAACTGGCATCTGCAGGACCGGAAGCGGATCATGCTGGACGAGATTTCCGATGGGATCGACGAGCTCGGTGTACTGCTCGCCGGCCACGAGAAGAATGCCTATTGGTATGGTTCGCAGCTGTCGATCGAGGAAGCGCGCACGCTCGTGCCGTACAACAGCGCCACGAGCTTGCAGGTCACCGTGGCCGTGCTCGCCGGCGTGATCTGGGCGATAGAGAATCCGCGCCGCGGAATCGTCGAGCCCGACGAGATGGACTTCGAGCGGAACCTGCGCATCTGCACACCGTATCTCGGCACCGTGGTCGGCGAGTACACGAGCTGGACCCCGCTCGATCAGCGCGGCGAGCTGTTTGCCGAGGATCTCGACACGACCGATCCTTGGCAATTCAAGAACATCCGGGTCGTCTAGAGAGGTGGCCCGCGGCGCTCAGGGACGAGCCGAAACAGAGGGACGAGCTCCGTAGCGAATCGCAACGACCGTAAAGCTGTGCTCTCCGGCCGGCAGCTGGACCGTTACCGCGTCATCGAGGCGCTTCCCGAGCAAGCTCGATCCTAGGGGCGAGTCCATGCTGATGTAGTCGCTCGCCAAGTCGAATTCGTCGGGCCCGACGAGCCTGTACCAGCGCAGCTCTCCGTCCTGATTCTCGAGCTGTACCCAGGCGCCGAAGTAGACACGCGCAGCGTCGCGCCGACCGCTCTCGCTTTCGGTATCGACCACGGTCATGCCTTCGAGCCGCTTGCGCAGGAAACGCACCCGTCGGTCGATCTCGTGCAGCCGCTTCTTGCCGTAGGTGTACTCGGCATTCTCCGAGCGGTCGCCTTGCGCCGCCGCGGCGGCGACCGCGGCGGTGACCCGGGGCCGCTCTTCGTGCCACAAGGCGTCGAGCTCGTCTCGCAGCCGCTTTGCGCCCTCAGGAGTGATGTATTTAGACCCTGCCGGGGTGGGTGCGCGGTATCTTGACACGGTGCAATACGCTGACTTTCCAAGGACGTGAACGAGTTCTTGGGTCGATGCAATCGACTGAGCGCTTGTTCACAGAATGTGCGCGGCTGTTCTTACTAAGCTCCCTACTCATGAGCGCCAAATATTACACCCACTTCATCGCGCAATCGGACGGCGCAATCGAGTACAGCGAATATCGCGGCGTCGTGGAGCTCCTCGACACCAAGGGCACCGTACAGGGTAACCGCGAAATCGCTCGCATGTTGGCGCAGAGCTTCGATCTGGAGGAAATGGATATCCAAGTTTTGCAGTGGCACCAGCTGCACTAGCCTAACTTCGCGGATTCGACCTGAATCCGCGAAGTTAGGCCAGATCCCCTAGCGGGCTTTACTTCCCTTCATTGAAGTCCGCATTTTGGCCCCGAGCTGAACGCCCGGGGCTTTTTTTTGCGCAGTGGTAGACTGGAGTCTAGGCCCCCGCTACGAGGGGCGTGAAGGGGACCTTAGATGCACATATCGATCTTCCGCTTGGGCGCCATCGCCCCAGCGCTCATCGCTGCCGCGCTGTTGACGGGCTGCGGCTACAACACGTTGCAAACGCAGGACGAACAGGTCAAATCGGCCTGGTCGGAGGTGATCAATCAGTATCAGCGGCGGGCCGACCTCATCCCCAATCTCGTCAACACGGTCAAGGGCTACGCAGCTCAGGAGCAGCAAGTGCTCCTCGGGGTGACCGAAGCGCGTGCCAAGGTGGGCTCCATCCAAGCGACGCCCGAGCTGGTCAACGATCCGCAGGCGCTCGCCAAGTTCCAGGCCGCGCAGGGGCAGTTGACGAGCGCACTATCGCGCCTGATTGCGGTGACGGAGAACTACCCGCAATTGAAGTCCGACCAGAACTTCCGCGACTTGCAGGCGCAGCTCGAGGGCACTGAAAACCGTATCACCGTGGCGCGCAATCGCTACATCCAGGCGGTTCAGAATTACAACGTAACGGTGCGCTCGTTCCCGCAGAATCTCACGGCCAAGATGTTCGGCTACACGCCGAAGCCGAACTTCACCGTCGAAAACGAAGCGCAGATCTCGAAGCCGCCGACCGTGGATTTCTCCGCGCCTGCTCCGGCCGCGGCGGCGCAACCGGCATCGTCTGCGCCTGCGCCGGCGCATTAGCGGCGAGTGTCCCCGCGGCTTCGCTTTGGTCGCCTCGCGGTAGCCGCGATCCTTTGCTTTGCCGCGCTGCTCGCCAGCGCGGACGTTGCGGTACCGCCGCTGACGGGGCGGGTCATCGATTTGACCGGTACGCTGTCGGGCGGCGCCGTCAACCGCATCGAGAACGAGCTCGCCAATTTCGAAGCCAAGAAGGGCAGTCAAATCGCGGTGCTGATCCTTCCGAGCACGCAGCCCGAAGATATTGAACAGTATGGCATCCGTGTTGCGGAGCAATGGAAGCTGGGCCGGAAAGGGGTCGACGACGGCGCGATATTGCTGGTCGCCAAGAACGATCGGCGGGTTCGCATCGAGGTCGGCTACGGTTTGGAGGGGGCTTTGTCGGACGCGATCTCGAATCGCATCATCGACGAGACAATTTCGCCCCATTTCAAGCTGGGGGACTACGACGCCGGGGTGGAAGAGGGCGTCAAACAGATGATCTCGGTCGCCGACGGCGAGCCGTTGCCCGAGCCCGACCGCAGATGGGAGCATAAGGGCGGCATCGGCAATCTGTTGCCCTTCGTGCTGGTGCTGGTGGTGGTCGCGAGCGGCGTGCTACGCGCGATCTTCGGGCGCCTGTTCGGGTCCTTGGCCACCGGCGGTCTCGCTGGCGGCATCGTCTGGCTGATCAGCCATCTCGTGACGCTCGGCGTGGGCGCGGGCGCCGTCGCGTTCCTCTTTGCGATGCTGCTCGGGTCGGCCCGCGGCTGGTCCACGGGTGGCGGCGGCTGGCGCGGAGGATTCGGCGGAGGGCTCGGCGGAGGAAGTTTCGGGGGCGGTGGAGGTGGCGGGTTCAGCGGCGGCGGCGGCGGCTTCGGCGGCGGCGGCGCCTCGGGGAGCTGGTAATGCGGATCGGCAGGCTCATCCGGCACGCCGCGGCGACGCACTGGCGCACCCGACTGCTATTTCCGGCGAGCACTCTCGACGCTATCGAGCAAGCGATCGGGCGCGCCGAACAGACGCATCGCGGTGAGATCCGCTTCGCGATCGAAACGTCGCTCACGCCGCCGCAGATCCTGGCTGAGCTCGCCCCGCGCGCTCGCGCGCTCGAGGTATTCGCGCACCTCAAGGTGTGGGACACGGAATCCAACAACGGGGTCCTCATCTACGTGCAGCTCGCCGACCGCGTCGTGGAAATCGTGGCCGACCGGGGTCTCGCGCGCCGCGTCAAACAGGCCGAGTGGGACTCCGTGTGCCGGATGATGGAGGAACATTTTCGCGCCGGCCGGTTCAAAGCGGGGTCCATCGCCGGAGTCGACGCCATCGGGACGCTGCTCGCGCGCCATTTCCCTGCAGATTCGCCGCCGGCCGGCCCGGAGACCAATCAATTGCCTGATCGGCCGACTTTGCTGTAGAAGGTCGCATGACCCGAATTGCCGTTGCCCTCGTAGTCTTGCTGAGCGCCGCCGGTTGCTCGCTGTTTCGGCCTCCGCCCCCGCCTCTACCCCCGCCGCAAGCCGCGCCGCCTCCGCCCCCGCCGCTACCGAAACCGACCGCTACGCATCGGTTCGAACTGACGGCAGAAGCCGGCGACGTCGTCGGTTACGTGCAGAAGACCACGATCGGCAAGGATGACACGATGCCCGACATCGCGCGGCGTTTCGATGTGGGCTACGAGGAAATCCTGCTGGCGAATCCTGGAGTCGACCCGTGGTTGCCCGGCGTCGGCCGCGAGGTCGTCGTTCCCACGCAGTTCGTGCTGCCCGCGGCGCCCCACGAAGGCGTGGTGGTCAATGTGGCCGCGATGCGGATTTTCTACTACCCGCCCCACAAGAAGGACGAGCCACAGCTCGTCTATACGCACCCGATCGGCATCGGCAGGGTCGGATGGAAGACGCCCGAAGGCACGACCAAGATCGTCAGCCGACAAAAAGATCCCGTCTGGGTGGTGCCGAAATCGGTGCGGGAGGAGCATGCGGAGGACGGCGAGAAGCTGCCCGCCGTGGTGCCTGCCGGACCCGACAATCCTCTCGGCCAATACGCGTTCCGTTTGAGCTGGCCAAGTTACCTGATCCACGGCACCAACAAGCCCTACGGCGTAGGCATGCGCTCGAGCCATGGCTGCATGCGCTTGTACCCCGAGGATATCGCGGTGTTTTTCGACTTGATCCCGATCGGCACCAAGGTCACCGTGGTTAATCAGCCATACCTATTCGGGTGGCGCGACGGCGTGCTGTACATGCAGGCCTACGCGGTCATGGAGGACGATTCGCGCGATTGGAGCAGCAATCGTAAGCGTCTGCTCGCGAATCTCATGAACCCGAAGCAGCGCGAAAAGATCGGCCAGCGCATCGAAGGTCAGGACAAGGACATCGATTGGCAGCGAGTCGGCGACTTGGCACACACTCCGCGGGCGATCCCCGTACCGGTGACCGGCGGCCGCGAGGGGCTGGATGATGTGCTGTCGCAATCTCTGCTCGTCGAGGATACGCTCCCCGAGGGCTCCAACTGGGACGGTAAATCGGGTCTCCTGCTCGACGAGAAGACCTTCAACGAACTGGTCAACGGTAGGAGCGACGCCTCGCCGTCTTCGCCGCCGCCGACGAGCGTGCAATAACGCATGAGCGCGCGGCTGTGCGTAGGTGTTGCGGCCATCGCCTGCTCGAGCAGCATCGCCGCGGCCGATCTGGAGCCGATTCAATCGGGCCTCGACTATCACTCGTTTGCCAACGTCGAGCAGTTCCGCGTGACGCGCGTTGGGTTGAGCTTGCGGGTCGATTTCCGCAACAAAGTGTTGTTCGGCGCGGCGGTCCTCGAAATCAAGCGCCTCGATCCGCTCGCGACCGAATTGGTGCTAGACACGCGCGATCTCGATGTCCGGGACGTCAGTGAGAAGGCGAGCAATGTTCTGGGCGCGCTGTCGAAGGCCGAGACCACATGGGTGAGCCGGCCCTTTCATTTCGACAAGGCAGATCCGATTCTCGGAAGCCCGCTGGTCATCGATCTGCCGCCCCTGCTCAAGAAGAGCAGCGAGACGATCAAGATCGAGTACATCACCTCGCCGAATGCGCCGGGGCTCGTGTGGCTGACCGATCAGCAGACTCTCGGCAAGCATCATCCCTTCCTATTCAGCCTCTCCGAAGCCCTGGGCGCGCGCAGCTGGATCCCGCTGCAAGATACGCCGCTGGTGCGCGCGAGCTATTCCGCTGTCATCTACACCGACAACGATGTGCTTGCGGTGATGAGCGCCAAGAACGATCCCAAGGTAAAGCGCAACGGCGAGTATTCGTTCACCCAGTCCGACGCGATACCCTCGTGCCTGATCGCCTTGGCCGTCGGGGACCTACGCTTCAAAGAGTTGGGTCCGCGCACCGGCGTTTATGCCGAGAAACCACTGATCGACGAGGCTGCAAAGGAATTCGCCGATGCGGACGCGCTGCTGCGCGCGGGTGAGAGGCTGTTCGGGGCGTATCGGTGGGAGCGGTTCGACATCGTGTTGCCGCCGCCGAGTTTTCCGGTCGCCGAAGTGGGCGACCCCGACGCGGCGTTCCTGAGTCCGACCGTGGTTACCGGCGATCGCAGCCGAGAGTCGGTCGCGGCGCAAGCTGTGGCGCAAGCCTGGTCCGGTGACCTCGTGAGCGGCGCGACCTGGCGCGATGCGTGGATCGGCGCTGGACTGGCCGTTTACATGAGGGGCCGCATCCTTGAGGAGGTCTACGGAGCGCAGCGCGCCGCCGCGGAACACGCGATGCAGCTGCGCTCTTTGCGCGAGGATCTCGCCCGCCAGAATCCCGGCGATCAGGTGCTCGCGGCGGACTTTCGCCGGCGCGACCCGGGCGCGGCCTCGAGAGGCCCTGCGGACGAGAAGGCGGGGCTCTTGTTCGCGCATCTCGAAGCCAAGTTCGGGCGCGAGCGCTTCGACGCTTTTCTCAAGGCTTACTTCGACCATTTCATGCTCAAGAGCATCACCACCGAGCAATTCCTCGCCTACCTCAAGGACAATCTGCTCGACCGCTATCCGGGTGTCATTACCGCAGCGCAGGTGGCGGCGTGGGTAATGATGCCGGGTTTCCCGGCGGATGTGTCGTTCCCGGCATCGAGCGGACTCGAATCGGTGGATGCCGCCCGCAGTGACTGGCTCGCCGGCAAGCTCTCTGCCAAGAAACTCGATACCCGCGGCTGGCTCACGCCACAGTGGAGGTACTTTCTCGACAATATCCAGGGTTCGCTCCGCAAGGATCAATTGGGCGAGCTCGACCAGGCGTTTGGCTTCACGCGTACGGCGAACGCGGAGATCGCGGCCAGCTGGCTCATGCTTGTGATCCGTAGTACCTACCAGCCGAGCTATCCGCGACTCGAACAGTATTTGATGACCACCGGGCGCCAATCGCTCATCGAGCCTCTGTATAGCGAGCTCATGAAGACGGCGGCCGGCGCCACCTTGGCGAAGCGCGTGTATGCGCTCGCCAAACCCGCTTACGCCGCACGTACCGCCGCGGCGATCGACGCCATCGTTGCGCCGGCGTCCGAGACTGAAGATGACGAGTGAGTGGATGAAGGTGATGCTGGAGGAGATCGAGCGCAAGCTCAAAGATGCCGAGCAGGCGAAGATCGAGCGAGCCCGGCGCGAGGAGGAAGCGGCGCAAAAGTCTTCGGCCAAGCATCCCGAGCCGGAATGACGGCCTGCGACCCGGCGGGTGCGAGCGGCGGACTGTGCTAGAGTAGCGCGGGGCCGCACCTCGAGGACAGTATTTGGCAACGCCGAGCACCCTTAAGCTCCGGGAACAAGAAGAACGAGGGCCCAACCGCACGATTGCACGGCTGTCCACGGCACGCACCGCGTTCGTTGGACGCACGCTGCGCGGCCCGGTCAACCGCGCGGTACTGATCAAGAGCTTCCCTGAGTTTCAGCAAATCTTTGGCGGTCTTTGGCAGCCGAGCCGGCTCTCCTACTCGTTGGAGCATTTTTTCGACAATGGCGGCCGCGAGGCGCTCGTGGTCCGCGTGACCAACGGTGCGCGCGCAGCGACCCTCACGCTCGCAGCGGGCCGCGAATCGCTGACGCTCAAGGCACGAAGTCCGGGAACCCGGGAGTTTCTGCGCGCCAGCGTCGATTATGACAGCATTCCGGCGAACGACGAGGAGCGCTTCAATCTCACCGTGCAACGCGTGCGCGTGCAAGGCGGCAGCCATGTCGAAGATCAGGAGATATTTCCTCAGCTTTCGATCGCACCGGCGCACGAGCGGTACGTGGCCGATGTGCTCGAACGGTCGGAGCTGATTCGCGTCGTCGGCAGTCTGCCGTCGAAGCGGCCGGACCGCACGCTCGACCCCGCGGGCAGCATCGCGGCCGCCTACATCTGCTCGAACTCCGATGGCGACGACGGCGCGCCGTTGACTGATTACGATCTCATCGGATCGGAAGTCGAACACACCGGACTTTTTGCGCTGGGTGCTTGCGACTATTTCAATCTGCTGTGCATTCCGCCGCTGACGCGCACCGAGGACGTCGGCCTCGCAGTCTTGCTGGTCGCCGCCAGGTATTGCAAGGATCACGGGGCGATGCTCATCGTGGATCCTCCCTACGAGTGGCACACCGCGGACGATGCACTCATCGGGCTGCGCGATTGGGCTATCGCAACAGAGAACGCGCTCATGTATTTCCCGCGCATCCTCGCGCACGACAAGCTGCGCGGGCATTTCGAGTCCTTCGCGCCCTGCGGCGCCGTCGCCGGGATGCTCGCGCGAATCGACGAGACGCATCCGGTGTGGGGCGAGGCGCGCGTCGAGGACACCGTGCTGCGTCCCGGTTATCGACCGGTCTGCATGGTCGCCGAGGATCGGCGCAAGCGGTTGTTGCTCCGCGGCGTCAACACGCTGCAAGCGGTTCGCTCTGTCGGGCGGATCGGCTCTAAACCGCGCACGCTCGCGGCTGGTACGGCCGCGGCTCAGGAGTGGCAGAGCCTCGCGCCGCGGCGCTTCGCGCTCTTCATCGTCAACTGCATCGAGCACGGCACGCGCTGGGTGGTCGACGCCGAGCCGTCGCCGGAGGTGGCGCAGATCGTCGCCGGGCAGACCCGGCTCTTCTTCGAGCGGCTCTACGAAGCGGGAGCGTTCGGGGCGCGCCCGCGCGAGGAATCGTTTTACGTAGTGTGCGATCGGCGCATGAACGCCGGTGACGAGGCCCACGCCGGGGTGTTTCAATTCTTGATCGGCTTCGCCGCGTCGCGCCGCATGGAATTTCACGGCTACCGCATCACGCACTCGGCGTCGGGCAGCAAGGTGACCCCTGCGAGTCTCAATCGCTCCAAGCTGGCCGAGTTCTGTCCCGAGGAACTCGAGTGGGTGGACAAGCTGGCTATCCAGCTCGCGCCCCCCTGAGCCGCAGCTGTCCACACGCGCGCATTTGGGGGCCGGATTCGGGCCGTTGCTGCGCCGCTGGCGGCGCGCGCAGAGCTGACCGGTTTGGCGGCCGACCACCAACGCTAATCGCGCAACGCGAGGGGTTATGTCATATACGGTGGTATTTTCTCACGGCAAGGAAAGCGGTCCCTGGGGCCGCAAGATCACCGCCATGGCGGCGCGGGTGGGCGAGCTCGAAGCGTCGGTCGAGTCGGTCGACTATCGTGGAATCGATGATCCGGCAGCCCGGGTCGAGAAGCTGGTGGCGACCGCCGCGGGCCTCCGAGGATCCGTGGTGCTGGTCGGCTCGAGCCTCGGGGGCCACGTCTCCGCCGCCGCTGCCGCGCGCGTGAAGCCGCGCGGCTTGTTCTTGTTGGCCCCGGCCTTCTACATGCCGGGTTTCGAGTCCTACACGCCGCACGACGTGACCTGCCCGACCGTCATCGTGCATGGCTGGCATGACGATATCGTGCCCGTGGAGAACAGCGTGCGCTGGGCGCGCGAGCACCTCGCCGGGCTGCATGTGCTCGACTCGGATCATCGACTGGAGGATCGGATCGAAGCGATATGCGCGTTGCTCCAGATGTTCCTCGCCGAGCTACGCGAGCCGGCGCGAGCGCCGTAATCAGTTACCGACCTGTCGCGCCTAGCGAGGCACCGGGGGCGAGGTCGGGGCGGGCGAGGCGAGAGGCGTTTGCGGCGCAGCGATGTCCGGCGGCGGGCGATCCTGCGCACTCTGGTCGAACTGCGCCTGCGCGAGCTCGCGTAGACTCTCGCCGAGCTGCTCGCCCGTGCGCTTGCCCATGGCATCGTATCCCGCGCCCATCGCTGCGTTGTAGGCGGTCACGTAGCGCACCCCCACCGGCGACTCGAGGAACGCCAAGAGATGCTTGAGATCGGAGTCGCTCAGGTTGCGGTACGAATAAGTGAGGAAGCGGCGCATCGGCAAGCGCATCTCTTCCTCCAATCCGGCGCGGTTCGACTCGCTCGACTTCTGCGCCCGCTCGGCGACGCTTTTTTGATCAAGTCCAGAGCCGATCGCGGTGCCGAGGGCAACCGCCTGGCCCATGCTCAAAAAGATGTGAACCGTCGATTCCGTGGACTTCGTCGCGCGCTCCAGCTTCTCGAAGATCGCGTCGCGTTTGGGCGTCGACGGCGTCGTCAGCTGCCCGTTCATGACCTTGTCGATGTTGGCTTCACCCATCGTCGCCGCCTCGACGTCGGCGGCCACCATGCGCTTGCCCAGATCGCTCGCCAGAAAAGCCTGTATCTTCGCAACCGACGGCGCATCCAGATTCTGCGCGAGCGCGCCGAGCGCCGGTGTCTCGAACACGTCGATCCGAAACCCCCGCTCGGCGGCGGTCGAAACCGCGGCAAGCTGCTCCTCGGTAAGTTGCGCCGAGGCGTCGCGCGAGAACATCTCGCGTATCTGCTTGGGCATCGTTCCCAGCGATGCGCGGACCTGCTCGCGCACCGCCGCAGCCTGATAGATCTTCGCCGCGGTATCGATGTCGACGGGCGCGTCGGCCGCATAAACATTGACAGTAAGCATCAGCAACGCGATGAAACGCACCATGCGCGAACTCCGAGTGACTGTTCGTACTTGACGATTGTACACTTAACTTCCCCGCAGGCCGGTTGTTACGAGGTTGCAAATGGGCATGCTCGAGCGTTGGACTCTGTCGCTGGCGGTTTTGTTCATTCAAGCATGTTCATCCGAACAGCCGCCCGAGACGCCGGCGCCGCCCGCGAAGACCGTGTTCGATCCCTTGACTCAGCAAGTGGAGAAGGCACGCTCCGTTCAGGGTGCGGTCGATCAGAACGCTGCCAACACGCAAAAGGCGATCGACTCACAAGAGCGCGGCGAGTCTTCGCAGTAGGCGGACCGCCGCCATGAGCCCCTCTGGTGGCTTGACTCGAGCCTGGCGCTGGGTCGTTCGCAAGATTCTAGGCCTGTGGGTCAAGGTCACCATAAAGCCCGACGACATCGGGGCGCAACTCGCCGCACACGGAAGGCCGATCTGCTACGTGCTCGAGACCGATAGCCAAACCGACCTCGCGGTCCTCACCAATGCGTGCGCGGAGCTGCGCATTCCCCGCCCGGAGCGCTGCCTGGCTCTGGTGCGCCAGACGATGTTCCCGCACTCGCGCGGCCGCCTGAGAGCGCCTCGCTATTTAGTTCAGCTGGTCGAAGCGGCTGCGGCCGACCCCGGGTTCGACATCGATCTCGTTCCGGTCGCGATCTACCTGGGGCGCGCTCCGCAGAAAGAGGAGAGCGTGTGGCGACTGCTGTTCGCCGAGGACTGGGTGCTCGTGGGCCGCTTCCGCAAGCTCCTGAACGTGTTGCTCAACGGGCGAAATTCCGTGGTGTACTTCGGGGAGCCCATCGGGCTGCGCGATGCGATCGACGGCCTGCCGCGAACGCGCAGCGTGCGGCGCCTGCTGCGCGCGCTGCGCGCCGAGTTCCGCGCCCAGCGCGCGTCGACCATCGGTCCTGACCTGTCGCATCGGCGCACCATGGTCGCGCACATCTTGAGGACCCAGGCGGTGCGCCACGCGGTGCGCAGCGAAATGCGGGCGCGCGCCGCGCAGGCGCAGGCCATGCGCGGGCGTGCCCGCGTTCGCCAGCTGCGCCGCGCGCAGCGGCGGGCGGTGCTGCGCACGGCGCGCGAGTACGCAATGGAAATCGCTGCGGACTACTCGCAACCCTTCGTCACCTTCATGGCCGCGATGCTCGGCCGTCTATGGAACTGGCTGTACGACGGTGTTGAATTCGAGCACGTCGAGAAACTGCACCAAATCGGCGACGGTGCCGAGATCATCTACGTTCCGTGCCATCGCAGCCACATGGATTATCTGCTGCTCTCGTACGTGATCTACCGTAAGGGGTTCGCCGTGCCGCACGTGGCCGCCGGCGTGAATCTCAACATGCCGCTGATCGGGCATTTTTTGCGCAAGGGCGGCGCGTTTTTCCTGCGGCGCAGCTTCAAAGGCGAGGCGCTATACGGCGCGGTTTTCACCAAATACATGGGTTTCATGATGGCTCGCGGGCACCCGCTGGAATATTTCATCGAGGGAGGGCGCAGCCGCACCGGCCGCCTGCTCGTGCCGCGTACCGGCATGCTGTCGATGACGCTGCGCGGCTACCTACGCGAGCCGAACCGCCCGGTGGTGTTCATGCCGGTATATTTCGGATACGAGCGCATCGTCGAGGGCAGAACCTACATCGGCGAGCTGTCGGGAAAACCCAAGGAGAAGGAAAGCATTTTCGGCGTGCTGAAGTCCTTCGTGTCCGTTTTGAAGAGCAAGTTCGGCACGGTGCACGTGAACCTCGGCGAGCCCATCGTCCTCGATGAGATCTTGGACCAGTACAATCCGCGCTGGCGTGAATCGCCCGGCGTGACCTCGCCGGAAGAGGAGTCATCGCCGCCCGGATGGATCGTAGAGGCAATTGCCGAGCTCGCTGTGCGCATCACCAGCGGCATCAACGCCGCCGCGGCCGTGACGCCGGTCAACCTCATCTCCATGGCGGTACTCGCGACGCCTCGGCAGGCCTTGGGGGAGGCCGACCTCGCGAGGCAGGTCGAGCTCTATCAGCGGTTGCTGCGCGACGCGCCGTACGCCCCGCTCGTCACCGTGACCACGGCGAGCGGCGCCGAGATGACCCGCTACGCCGAGTCGATGGGCATGCTCGAGCGGCACGCCCATCCCTTGGGTGACATCATGCGCATGACGGCCGAGCGCGCGGTGCTCGCGACCTACTACCGCAACAACATTCTGCATTTGTTCGCCATGCCCTCGCTCCTCGCCTGCTGTTTCGTCAGCAACGCGCGCATGCGCACCGTGGACATCCAGCGCCTGGTCTGGCGCGTCTATCCCTATATCCGGGCGGAGTTGGCGCTGCGCTGGCGGGAGGAGGAGATCGGCGCCGTGATCGACTCGCTGCTCGATGCCATGGCGCGGTCGAATCTGCTGGTATGCAACGACGACCGCAGCGAGTGGCAGCGCCCCTCGCCGACCTCCTTCGAAGCCATTCAGCTGGCGCTGCTCGCCGAGGCCACGATTCAAACCATCGAGCGCTACTACCTGGTGATCGCACTGCTCCTGCAGGCCGGACCCGGCAACATCACCCAGGAGGCTCTCGAGCAACGCTGCCACTTGATGGCCCAGCGCATGTCGATTCTCTACGGCTTGGATTCGCCCGAGTTCTTCGATAAGAGCTTGTTCCGCAATTTCATCGGCCTCTTGTGCCGCAGGCAAGTGATCATGGCGGCCGAGGACGGTACGATTCGGTTCGGCGAACCGCTGCTCGGCGTCGCGACCGACGCGCAGCTCGTATTGTCCGCGCAACTGCGGCACGACATCCTGCAGGTGACGTTGGGGCAATAGCCGCCGAGCCAGCTCCTAGTCCCAGGCGCGCGCGCTTCTCAGTCGCTTGGTGCCGGCGCGGCGTTTCTTCGATTCGATGCGCCGCTCCATGGAGCCGTGAGTGGGCCGGGTCTTTTTGCGAATCTTGGGCTCGATCAGCGCGGTCCGGATCAGCTCGGCGAGCCGTTCGAGCGCCGCGCGGCGGTTCTCTCCCTGGCTACGCTCGCTGCGGGCGGCGATCAGGATGCTGCCGTCGTCGACGAGCCTCTGGCCCGCGAGACGACGCAGTCGTCCGCGCGCCGCGCCCGGCAGGCTCGTGTTCCGCGCCAGCAAGAAGCGCAGCTGCACGGCGCTCGAAACTTTGTTGACGTTCTGACCGCCCGGTCCCGAGGAGCGGACGAACTTCCACTCGAGCTCGTCGTCCGGGATCTCGATTTGTTCCGAAACGGAGAGCGGCACGACTCGCTCCTCAATCGAGACTGAGCGGTAGGTTGTGCACGTGGATCTCGCGCTGCGCGACCGGAATGGTGATCTTGTTCTCCTTGAAGAGAGCCCAGATGGTGCGGTTCACCTCCGAGCGCACGTTGTTCACTCCTTCCTGCGGATCCGATATCCAAAAACGCAGCTCCAGCTCGATGCCGTGGTCACCGAACTGCATCAAGCGGGATACCGGCGGCGGGTCGTGCAGCACGCGGCGGTGGCCTTCGCACGCGTCCAAGAGGATCTTCAGCGCGAGCTCCGGATCGTCCTGGTAGCTCACCCGAATCGGCAGCTTCAGCCGGATCCGCGGATCGGTGTAGCTCCAGTTGATCACCGCGTTCGAGATCAGCTGCTGGTTCGGCACCAGCATCTCGATGCCGTCGCGGTCGCGCACCACGACGTATCGGCCGCGCAGCTCTTGCACCCAGCCGAAATTCTCCGTGCTGGTGCCGCTCTGTCCGGAAAGGCTGATTACGTCTCCCGGCTTGATGGATCGATCCATCAGCAGCACGAAACCGCTCACGAAATTGGAGGCGATCGATTGCAGGCCGAAACCGAGTCCGAGGCCTATCGCGCCGGTGAGGACGGTCAGGGCGGTGAGATCGACGCCGGCCGTGTTCAGGCCGACGAGGATGCTGAGCCCGATCAGAAACGCGTTCGAGAACTTGGCAAGGCCGATGCGCGTGGAGGGTGCGAGCGTCTGCAGCTTCTTCAGGCGCTTGTCGATCCAGCGGCTGACCCAAGCCGCCACCAGTACGAACAGGGTGAGCGTGAACAGGAGCTTGAGCACCGACCAGACGGTGATGCGCGTCTTGCCCGACGCAATGCCGATGTTGTCGAGTACGCCGATGATGGGATCGAGCCACCCCAGGTAGTCGGCCGCGAACGCGAGCCAGAGCGCGAGGGTGAGCCGATTCTCGAGGTTCTGCATCCAGGACTTGTTACCGAGGCTGGCTGCGAACAGGAGCACCGCGACGCGTATCACGATATAGACGCCGACGAGGCGCGTGGCGGCATCGAGGATGGTGACGTCGTAGTGCGCGGCGTAGAGAATGCCGCGGGCGAGGATCACGAGACCGAGCACGGCAATCACCGGGATGATCACGATGGTGACGTACGCGATCAAGTCGGTGCGCGACATCGCGGCCTGCGGCTTGATCGTGCGGAATTGCTCGTGATTGCGCAGCAATATGGCTGCGGTCCATCCGAGCCCAACGCACACAGCCAGCGCCGCGAGCTCCGTCAGCACGTTGCGTGTGAGCAGGATCTCGAAGAACCCCTGCAGGTGCAGCCAGAACTCCGTCATGCGTTGAGGTCCGGAATCAGCTGGCTCTCCAGCCGCGCGATCTGGTCCTTCAGCATCAGCTTGCGCTTCTTGAGGCGCTTCATCTGCAGCTCATCGACCTTGAAATCCATGGAAAGTCGGGAAATGACGTCGTCGAGGTCCCGGTGCTCGATCCGCAGTTGCCGCAGCCGCTCGATGTTCTTGAATAAGTCGGTATTGACGTTGTTTTCTTCGTCGCTCACGAGGTAGCCGCTTTTGTGGGTCTAAGGTTCAGGGCCGCGCCAGACCGGCTCGATGCCGCCGGGTAGCTTAGCCAACCGGCCCAAAGGATTCCAAGCGAGTTGTGGATGGTGAAAGTCCGACCCGATGGAGGCTCGCAGTCCGAACTTGCGAGCAAGCGCGGCACAAGCGTGTGCATGCTGCGCGCCGTTGACGCCGGTGATCACCTCGATCGCGCTTCCACCCGCTTCCGCGAACTCGGACAGCAGTCGGCCCCGGGCGCCCGACGACAGGCGGTAGCGCAGCGGATGCGCCATGGACGCAATGCCTCCCGCGTTGCGTATCGCCGTCACGACTTCCGCGAGCGGCGGCCATTCGGGTGCGACGTGACCCGGTTTGCCCGCGCCGAGGAATTTGCGAAACGCGTCTTCCTCGCGCTTGACGTGTCCGCCTGCGACGAGCGCCGCCGCGAGATGCGAGCGCGTCGGCAATCCGGGACAGGACTCGACCGCGGCGAGCAGCGCATCTCCGGGCAGCCCAGTGCGGCTCAATTTGGCGCAGATTCGACGCATGCGCTCGCGGCGCCGCTCGGCCTGCCCGTCGAGCACGCTCTGCAGCCGCTGCGACGCGGGATCGATCCACAGTCCCAGCACGTGAATCGATTGATGGCGCCACGTGGCCGAGATCTCGACGCCCGGCACCAGGCGGATTCCAAGCCGGCCGGCCGCGAGCCGTGCCTCCTCGACGCCGGCAATCGTGTCGTGATCCGTGAGAGCGAGCATGCCGATGCCGGCCAAGACCGCGCGCTCGACCAAATCGGTCGGCGCGAGCGACCCGTCTGAAAAGGTGGAATGGGTGTGCAGATCGATACCGGCGTCCAGGATCATGAAGGTGTGCCCGCAAGCCCGACAGCCTCCAAATGCCGTCCGGCCATGATCACAAAACCCTGCGACCGCTCGAATCCATCGCTCGTGTAATCGAAGGTGTAGGTGCGCAGCAGCCGGCGCCGCCCGTCGTGCGGGGAGCGCTCGAGGCGAAAACCGGCGAAGGCGACGGTCCCGTCCAAAAACTGCACCACGGCACGCGAGCAGGCCTCCCGGGCGATGCGGTTCGCAGCCTCGCGCGCCGCGAGCGAGCTATGCCATACCACATAAGCCACGGCGAGGCCGGCGGCCAAGACCGTCAGAAAAGGCAAGTCTCCGCTCATCGGGCGAAGCTTACCCTGGATTTCCTCCGGACATGCCCCATAAACGTGTCATGAAAACCACCGTGCCTCATACGATGAACGAGTCACAGCCCAATCTGAGCGTGCGTGTAGAGCCCAGTGACATGGTGCAATATGTGCACAATTTGATGGCGGCGCCGCAGCTCGCGAAGCTCTCGCTGGGCGGCGACACGGTACTGGCTCGGGCCGCGCATCTGCGCTGGAACGCGCTCAATCGCGCCTTCGCCGATCCCCGGCTCGGGACCTGGATGACCCGGCAACCGCGCGACCAACTTCAGGTGCCTGCGGCGCTCATCGCGGCCGCGGGGGTGGCGCGGCTGACGATGGAGGGCGATGAGGTGGTGTTCGACGTCCCAACGCTGCTGGATGCGACGCTGCAGCTGTGCGAGCCGCTCGGAAACGCCTGATGATGCGCTGCGGCCTGGGCTCTCGGCCGCGCTCGTGCGATAACATTGCGGGGTGAGACAGAGCGATCTCGACTGGGAGTCGATCGACACCGTGTTGCTCGACATGGACGGCACGCTGCTCGATCAGCGTTTCGACAATTGGTTCTGGCAGGAGCACATTCCCCGCCGCTACGCCCAGTCGAAGGGGCTGAGCCACCTGGCGGCGGCCACTGCGCTCGCGCCGCTGTTCCGGGCGGTCAAGGGAACCATCCAGTGGTACTGCATCGATTACTGGAGTGGGGAGCTCGACCTCGACATCGCGGCGATCAAGCGAACCGAGTTGGCGAGGGTCGGCTATCTTCCGGGTGCGGAGGCTTTCCTGTCGAAGCTCAAGGCGAGCGGCAAGCGGCGAGTGCTCGTGACCAACGCCCACCCGGTGACCCTGTCGATTAAAGACGAGCAGGTGCGGCTCACCGAGCATTTCGATGCCTGTTATTCGACCCACGCTTTCGGAGCGCCCAAAGAGGATGCTGCTTTTTGGCCGCGCCTCAATGCGCGCGAAAGCTTCGCGCCGGAGCGCACACTGATCGTCGACGACAGCCTGCCCGTTCTCGATGCGGCGCATGAATTCGGAATCGCGTGGCTGCGGGCGGTAAGGCTTCCCGACACCGGCCGGCCCCCCCAAGATACCGGCCGCTATGCCGCAGTCGACGGAGTCGACGATCTTATGTGAGTGCCGGCGCGCCGCCGCCGGGCTTGCCGCCGCGATTGCGCCGCCGCCGCCGCCGCCCTCCGGCCTGCGGTGCGGAGCCGCCCTGGGGGGGTGAGCTCGCGGGAGCCTCGCGCTTGCCTGCCGCGTCCGGGGCAGCGCTGCGCTTGGGCTGACTATGCGAAGGCTGGCCGTGCGGGGCGGCTTGGGCGTGCGAGGCCTGAGCCGTACGCCGCGGGGCGCTTCGCCCGCCGCCTCGATGCGACTCCCCGGATCGAGGGCCGCCACCGGAACGGCCGCCGCCGCGCGCATACGGCGCTCGCTCGCGCCAAGGGGCAGGAGGCGGCGCGGTGACCGCTGCGAGGTCGACGGGGTCGATAGAGGCTCGCGGAATCTGATGCCCGATGTAGCGCTCGATATCGGGCAACGCCACCGCGTATTCCTCGCAGCCGAAACTGATGGCGTCGCCCTCGGCGCCCGCGCGCGCCGTGCGTCCGATGCGATGCACGTAGTCCTCCGCGTCGTTTGGCAGATCGAAGTTGAACACGTGGCTCACGTCGGGGATGTGGAGGCCTCGGGAGGCGACGTCGGTGGCGACCAGCACGGCAAGATCGCCGTTGTGAAAATCGCGCATCATCTTCAGGCGCTTGGTCTGCGGCACGTCGCCGGAAAGCGCCTGCGCGACGAAGCCGTTGGCCGTTAGGGTTCGCTCCAGGACCTCGGCGATGCGCCTGGTATTGACGAATACCATCGTGCGGCGCGCATCGATCCGCCGCAGAAGTCCCATCAGCAGGGGGATCTTCTCCTCGGTCGAGGGGAAGTACAGCACTTGCCGTACCCGATCGACCGTCATCTTGTCAGGCTCGATGCGGATCAGCTCCGGATTGTTCATGTGCTCGTAAGCGAGTTCGAGCACGCGGTACGACAAAGTCGCCGAAAACATCATATTCAGACGATGAGTGGGGTGCGGCAGGCGCCGTAGAATGAAACGTATGTCCTTGATAAACCCCAGATCGAACATCCGGTCCGCTTCATCGAGCACAGCCACTTGAATAGCCTTAAGCTCGAACACATGTTGCTTAAAGTAGTCAATGATGCGTCCGGGCGTGCCAATCAGCACGTCGACTCCCTCCTCGAGGGTACGTCGCTGCTTCTCATAGTCGACTCCACCGAACACGATGGCGAACTTGAGGCCGGTGAATTTCGCGATGCCGAGCGCGTCCGAATGGATCTGCACGGCAAGCTCGCGGGTCGGCGCGATGACAATGGCGCGCGGCGCGTTGACTGGACGATTGGGCGTCCCCGAATCGGTCAACAAGCGGTTGAAGAGCGCGATGAGAAACGCTGCGGTCTTCCCTGTACCGGTCTGCGCCTGACCGGCCACGTCGTGGCCGGCAAGCGCCAAAGGCAAGGTCTGCGCCTGAATCGGTGTGCATCGGGTGAAGCCGAGTTCGGCAATACCCTGCTTCAACGACTGGGGGATGTCGAGCGAATCGAATGTGAGCTGACTGAGATGGGCGTCTGACATTTTTCCTTTCTGGGCAGCAGAAACTTGCAAAATGGTGAGGGACCGGTTAACAATACCGTCAATCAGGAGCCGGTCTATCCGCTCCTCTAAACCGTATCATCGGTACCCTTTTAAGGTAATCAAGACCGCTAAACCCGCTGTATTGTGCCCGAACGGCCGCGCATCGTCACTTCGCGCGAACAAATTGGTTCCCGTTCTCCCAAAACACAATCTCGCTTCACTTCAATGAATCTCCAACAGGAGGCATATCCCCAGTGAGTAACTCAAGTATCGTTCACACCAGCGACGCAACATTCGACAAGGACGTTCTCAAGCACGAGAAACCAGTATTGCTGGATTTCTGGGCGGAGTGGTGCGGCCCTTGCAAGATGATCGCGCCGATACTCGATGAGATCGCCGATCAGTACAAAGACAAGATCAGGATCGCCAAGCTGAACATCGATGACAACCCGGCCACGCCGCCGAAATTCAATATCCGGGGCATCCCAACGCTGATTCTGTTCAAGAACGGCACAGTAGAGGCCCAGAAGGTGGGAGCGGTTACCAAATCTCAGCTCGCCGCTTTTCTGGATAGCAACCTGTGAGAGGCTACCTAGGCAATCAGTCCCGCGGCGGCCAGGGTGGTCAGCAAGGCGGACAGGGCGGCGGCGGCGGCGGCCGTTCGAACCGCTCCAATCGACCCCGTGGCGACCGCAACGGCAACACCAACGGTGGTCGTCCCCCCCACGAGGATTATGGCGACCTGCCGGAGGGCGGCGATGATCTAGAAATCATTGCGCAGGCGGATCTCGCGCGCAGCCGCAGCTCGATGAACCTGACGGAGCTCAAGAAGCGGCCGATCAGCGATCTCGTCAAGCTGGCCGAGACCATGGGTCTCGAGAACATGGGCCGCTCGCGCAAGCAGGACATCATTTTCGGGGTGCTCAAGGCGCACGCTCGAAAGGGTGAGGACATCTACGGCGACGGCGTGTTGGAGATTCTCCAGGATGGCTTCGGCTTCCTGCGCTCCTCCGACTCGAGCTACCTCGCGGGCCCGGACGACATCTACGTCAGCCCAAGCCAAATCCGCCGCTTCAATCTTCGCACCGGCGACTCGATTTCAGGCTTGATCCGACCGCCGAAGGACGGCGAACGCTATTTTGCCCTGCTCAAGGTCGGCGAGATCAACTTCGACTCGCCGGAGAGCTCTCGCGGCAAGGTCCTGTTCGAGAACCTGACTCCGCTTCATCCTACCGAGCGTCTGAAGCTCGAGCGTGGGAACGGGTCGACCGAGGATCTCACGGCCCGCGCCATCGATCTGGTCGCGCCCATCGGCAAGGGCCAGCGCGGACTGATCGTCTCGCCGCCAAAAGCCGGCAAGACCATGCTGTTGCAGAACATCGCGACCGCGATTACCGCGAATCATCCCGAGTGCTATTTGATCGTACTCCTGATCGATGAGCGGCCCGAGGAAGTGACCGAGATGGCGCGCACGGTGAAGGGGGAGGTCGTCTCCTCGACCTTCGACGAGCCCGCCAGCCGCCACGTCCAGGTCGCCGAGATGGTCATCGAGAAGGCCAAGCGGCTGGTTGAGCACAAGAAGGACGTCGTCATTCTGCTCGACTCGATCACACGGCTCGCGCGCGCCTACAACACCGTCGTACCAAGCTCCGGCAAGGTGCTCACCGGCGGCGTCGATGCGAACGCGCTGCAGCGGCCGAAGCGCTTCTTCGGCGCAGCGCGCAACATCGAGGAAGGCGGCAGCCTCACCATTCTCGCAACGGCGCTGGTCGATACCGGCTCCAAGATGGACGACGTCATCTTCGAGGAGTTCAAAGGTACGGGCAATTCAGAAATCCACCTGGACCGTCGCATCTCCGAGAAGCGCGTCTTTCCGTCGATCAATATCAACCGTTCGGGCACTCGCAAGGAAGAGCTCATCACCGATCCGGCGGAGCTTTCCAAGATGTGGATTCTGCGCAAGCTCCTACATCCCATGGATGAGCTCGCGGCGATCGAATTCCTGCTCGACAAGATGAAGGATACGAAGACAAATACGGATTTCTTCGATGCGATGAAGCGGTAGGACCAGCCTGCCGCGGTAAACTCGGGGGAGCTTGACATCATGCAGTGGTGGGCGTGGATTACGGTCGGCGCCGTGCTGTTGGGTTCTGAATTGACAGTCGTCAATGCGCAGTTCTATCTCGTGTTCATCGGCGCGGCCGCGCTGGTCGTGGGATTTCTGGATCTCTCGGGAATCCATGCCGCGGTTTGGTTGCAGTGGTCGATGTTCGCGGTTCTCGCCGCCGTCTTTCTGGTCGGTTTCCGGCAGCGGGTCTATGGGCGCTTACAGCGCAACTTCCCGGCAATGAAGGTCGGCCCGCAGGGTGAAATAGTGGTCTTGCCTGCGGCGCTTCCGCCCGGCGAGAGCTGCCGGCTCGAGTTTCGCGGTTGCTCGTGGAACGCCATCAATGCCGGCGCATCCGTCATCCCCGCCGGGGAGCGCGCGCGCATCAAGCGGGTCGACGGTCTTACGCTGGTAGTTCAGGCCGACAGCTGAGCATTCGAAAACACCGACCAAGGAGAGAACGCTTGGAGATTCCCTTCGGCTATGGAGCCATCGCGATAGCCGTCATAGTGGTCTTCATGGTGGCCAAGACCGCCACGGTGGTGCCTCAGCAGAGCGCCTACGTGGTCGAGTACCTGGGCAGGTACAGCCGCACCTTGCAGGCTGGATTCCACATCCTGATCCCGTTCGTCGAGAAGATCGCGTACCGCCACAGTCTCAAGGAGATCGCGATCGATATCCCCGAGCAGATCTGCATCACGCGCGACAACGTGCAAGTCGGGGTCGATGCCGTGCTTTACATGCAGGTTCTCGATCCGCATCTTGCCTCCTACGGCATCGCCAATTACGGCTTCGCCATATCGCAGCTCGCGCAGACGACTCTGCGCAGCGAGATCGGCAAGATCGAACTCGACCGCACCTTCGAAGCGCGCGGTGCCATCAATGCCAACGTGGTGGGCGAGCTCGACAAGGCGTCCGTCGCGTGGGGCGTCAAAGTGCTGCGGTACGAGATCAAGAACATCACACCGCCCAAGGACGTGCTCTCCGCCATGGAGAAGCAGATGCGCGCGGAGCGTGAAAAGCGCGCCGTGGTGCTCACTTCCGAGGGCGAGCGCGATGCCAAGATCAATGCGGCCGAAGGCGACAAGCAGCGGGTGATCAAGCAGTCCGAAGCCAACAAGCAGCAGCAGATCAACGAGGCCGAGGGACAGGCGCAGGCGATTCTCGCGGTGGCAACCGCGACGGCTGAAGGCTTGCGCCAGGTGGGCATCGCACTTTCGGACCGTGGCGGCATCGAAGCCATGCAACTTCGGATCGGTGAGGAATACGTGAAGCAATTCGGCAAGCTGGCGCAGGCGGGGACGACCTTGGTCGTGCCCGCGAACCTCACGGACCTCGCCTCGATCGTGACCATGGCGACCAGCATCGCCAGGAAGTCGCCGGGCAGCCCTCCGGGCGGAGCCGTGACTCGAACTTGAGCGACGACGAGGTCCCCCCGGCGGCCGCGCATCCGGCTGTTCGCATCCGGTTTGCGGAGTTCGTTGTGCTGATCGCGGCGATGATGTCGACCCAAGCGCTCGCGATCGACGCGATGCTGCCCGCGTTCCCGACCATCATCGCCGTCCTCAACGTGTCCAATCCCAATCACGGCCAGTGGATCGTCACCGCCTACATGGCCGGTTTGGGGGCGGGACAACTCCTCTGGGGCATGCTCTCGGATCGCTTCGGTCGGCGGCCGGTGCTGCTCGGGGGACTCTGCCTTTACGTGGTTGCGGCTCTCCTGTGCGGATTCACAGGCAGCTTTGCCGCGCTTCTCGGCTGGCGCTTCATGCACGGCTTCGCCGCCGCGAGCGTCACGGTGACCCGCTCGATCATCCGGGATCTGTACTCCGGCCGGACCATGGCGCGGGTCATGTCTTTGACCTTCGTGGTCTTTCTTACGGTGCCGATCCTCGCGCCGAGCCTCGGGCAACTCATTTTGCTGGGTGCGTCGTGGCGCGACATCTTCATCCTATGCGGCATCTTCGCCGCCGCGGTCGGGATTTGGGCGATGGTGCGTCTGCCCGAGACGCTGCATCCGGAGTATCGCTTGACGCTTGGTCCAACCCAACTCGCAGGCGCCGTCAAGCTTGTACTCGGGGATCGGATGTCGATTTGCTACACCTTGGCGACGACGGTCATGTTCGGCGCGCTCATGTCGTACGTTGCCATGGTGCAGCAGATCTTCGCGGATGTCTTCCATCGATCGAGCCTGATGCCGGGCATGTTCGCGCTGTGCGCGGGGTTCATGGGCGTGGCGGCGTTCTTCAATTCGCGCCTAGTGGAACGGCTCGGCATGCGCCTCATCTCGCACACCGCGCTGCTGGTCTACATCGGCGTGACTGCCGTGCATCTGGGCGTCGCTGCGTTTGGCGGAGAGCACATCTGGACGTTCGTGGTGCTCCAGTCCTTCACTATGGCGACGTTCAGCCTGTCGGTGTCGAACTTCGGCGCCATGGCAATGGAGCCCGTGGGATCAGTCGCGGGAATCGGCGCTTCGCTGCAAGGTTTCATTTCCACCGGCGCCGCGGCGCTCGTGGGGGCTGTCATCGGCCGGGAATTCAACGGCAGCACCGTGCCGCTTGCCGGCGGCGCGCTGTGCAGCGGCCTAATCGCGCTCGTTTTCGTGCTGTACGCGGAAAGGGGCCGACTGTTTCGCGGCCATCACGCGGGCCGCGCCGGTTTCGGCTTCGCGCACTAGGCGCCGCGCGGATCGCTACGAAGAAGTTTCTGGCGCGTTCGGTGTCAGCCTGCCTCGAAGAGCGCGTTCACCGCGGAGTGAGGAGGGGCGCCGGCAAGGCCCTCGAAGCTGCCGTGCTCCGCGAGCTCGCGGGCCGCGCGCATGAATCCGCCCCAAGCAGCCCGTGCCAGCGCGCCGCCCAAGCTCACGCGCCTTACGCCGAGGTCTGCGATGTCAGCGAGCGTGAGGCCGGCGGGCGCGCTCACGAGCAAGTTGACGGGCTTAGGATCCACGGCCTCGACCACGGCCCGGATGTGCTCAGCGCTGCGGATCCCCGGCGCATAGAGACAGTCGGCTCCGGCGCCGGCATAGGCTTTGAGGCGGGCGATCGTGTGCTCGATATCCGGCAGTCCGACGAGGAAGCACTCCGCGCGCGCGATCAGCAGCACCTCGCCGCCCGCCGCGTCGATCGCGCGCCGCGCCGCCCGGACCCGCTCGACCGCCGCATCGAGCTCGAACAGCGATGCAGTATTTGCGATAGTCGGATGAGCGGCGGCGCGTCCCGGGCGCTGGCTTGCGCCTTCCGGGCTTACGCGCCCCGGGCTTACGCGCCCCGGGCTTACGGAGTCCTCGATCGATATGCCGGCAATTCCCGTCTCGACCGCCATTCGCACGCTCTCCGCGACACCGGCCGCGTCGGCTGCAAAACCATTCTCGAAGTCGGCGTTGAGGGGCACGTCGATCGCGGCCGCCAGATCGGAGAGATGCTCGAGCACGCGCTCGCGCGGCAAGCCGTTATCGGGCCGGCCTTGCGACCAGGCGAAGCCCGAACTCGTGGTCGCGAGCGCTTTGAAACCGAGATTCTGTAGGTACATCGCGCTACCGATATCCCACGGGTTTGGGATCACGAAGCAGCCGCTTTCGTGCAATGTGCGGAACGCGCGGCGTTTGTCGGCGGTGCTGGTCATGCGGGCGCCCTCTTCGGCTCATACCCGATGTACGGTACAGGAAAAGCAGCCGCGATTGGCGTTGTGCAGATGGATATACGCCGCCGCAGCCTTCGATAACATTCTCTGGATCACGGGGGCTGCCTCGGTACCGGCGCAAACCACCGCATCGGTCATCTGGTGCGCCGCGTCGTATGCGCGCACGGACATCAAGCGTGTGCGCACGTAGTCCGGGATCCCTCCCGGATCGACCGTCCTTTGCATGGCATTCTTGCGTACGAAGATCGGACCCGATGATTTGTAGGGGGATTGCGCCGGTTGATGTTCGTAGGGCAGGAGCAGCAGTTCCTCGCCGATCTCCGCGTCGGTCAAGCTGACGCGGCACGGATAGCCGGGGTTCGAATTGGCGACGACACGCCGCGCATTGATCTTCCGTAACTTTGATTCGGACAGCGCGAACAACGGCGCGAACGGTTCGTAGGGGATGCCGGCGAGTTGAAACGAGGCCATGAGGAGTCACCCGATGCCTTACGAGAGGCGCTGATTGTGAGAGGCGCTCATGGTGAGCCAAGGCGTGCGTCGGGTCTCGCCGTTTCCGGACATGGAATTGGCGGCACGCGGCGAGCGGCACGCGGCGAGCGGCACGCATCATTGCAGCGACGCTATTGCGCTACCCGCTCCCGCTCAATCGCGCGATAACCGATATCGCGCCGGTATTGCACCAGATTCCAATGAATCGCGTGGACGAGCTCATAGGCCTGCCGCTGCGCCGCGCCGACGTTCGCGCCCAATCCGACCGCGCACAGCACGCGCCCGCCCGCAGTCATCACCTCGGCGCCCTGGATCCGGGTTCCGGCATGAAACACTTTGCCCGGAAGCGCCGCGGCCGTATCGAGACCGCTGATCGCATCGCCGGTCCGGTAGCGCTCCGGATAGCCGCCGGCCGCCATTACGACGCCGAGCGCAGCGCGCGGGTCCCATCTCGGCTCGATTCGATCGAGCGAATGATCGAGGGCCGCACCGCACAGGTCAACGAGGTCGCTCTCGAGCCGCATCAGAATCGGCTGGGTCTCGGGGTCGCCGAGACGGCAATTGAATTCCAGCACGTTCGGCGTTCCGTCTTCCGCGATCATGAGGCCCGCGTATAGGAATCCGGTATAAGGCGTGCCGTCGAGGCGCAAACCGCGGAGCGTGGGCTCGATCACCTCGCGCATGATTCGGGCACGCAGGTCTCGAGTGACGATCGGAGCCGGCGAATAAGCACCCATACCGCCGGTGTTGGGGCCGCGATCGCCGTCGTCGCGCCGCTTGTGGTCTTGCGAGGTAGCGAGCGGAATGACCTGGTCTTGGGCCGCGGCGACGATGAAGCTCACTTCCTCGCCGCGCAAGAATTCCTCGATCACGATCGTGCTGCCGGCTGCCCCGAATTCGCCGGCGAGCATGCCGTCTGCCGCCGCGATCGCCGCTTGGTGCGTCTCGCAGATCACGACGCCTTTGCCGGCCGCGAGGCCGTCGGCCTTCACGACCAGCGGAAGACGCTGAGCCAGCACGAATGCAGGATCGAAGCTCGATGCGGTGAAGGTCGCGTAGCCGGCCGTCGGTATGCCATGGCGCTTCAGGAATTCCTTCGTGTACGCCTTCGACCCTTCCAGGCGTGCCGCCGCGCGGGAGGGGCCGAAGCACCGGCGTCCGGCGGCGGTGAATCGGTCTACGATGCCGGCAACCAGCGGTCCCTCCGGTCCGACGATGGTGAGATCGATGTCTTCGCGGACGGCGACTTCCACCAACGCGTTGAGGTCGCCGGCGGCGATCTCAACGTTGCAAACCTTCGGCTCGCGCGCTGTACCCGCATTGCCCGGAGCGACGAACACTTGCCCGACGCGCGGCGACTGCGCGCACTTCCAGGCGAGCGCATGTTCGCGGCCGCCGCCACCGACAATGAGAATCTTCACCGGTCCCGTCCCTAGTGCCGGAAGTGGCGCGTGCCGGTGAACACCATCGCGATGCCGTGCTCGTCGGCGGCGGCAATCACCTCGGCGTCGCGCTTCGATCCCCCCGGCTGGATCACGGACTTGATGCCGAGCTCGGCGATTACGTCCAATCCGTCGCGAAACGGAAAGAATGCATCCGATGCGGCCGATGCCGACTCGAGCGACAGGCCCTCATCCCGCGCCTTGAGCGCGGCGATCTTACTGCTCACCACCCGACTCATCTGTCCGGCTCCGATGCCGAGGGTGGCCATGCCCTTCGCGCAGACGATGGCATTCGATTTGACATATTTTGCGACCCGCCATGCGAACAATAGATCGTCCATTTCCGCAGCGGACGGGCGCCGCTTGCTCACGGTGCGCAGGTCATGTGCGAACGTCACGGCGCGGTCGCGGGTCTCTGCGAGCATGCCTCCGGCGACGCTCCGGTATTCGAGAAGTTGCGCGACCGGTTTGTTGAGATCTCCCGTCTCGAGCACGCGTACATCGTCCTTCGCCGCGAGCAATGCCTTGGCCGCCGCGGCGATGCTCGGCGCGAGGATGACCTCGACAAATTGCCGATCCAGGATCGCCCGTGCCGTTTCGGCATCCAGCTCTCGGTTGAGTGCGATGATGCCGCCGAAAGCGGATGTCGGATCGGTGCGGTACGCGTTGATGTATGCGGCCGCGGTCGACCCGGCAAGCGCGACGCCGCAGGGATTTGCGTGCTTGACGATCACGCACGCGCAAGCCTCGAATTGCCGGACGCATTCGAGGGCGGTGTCGGCATCCGCGATATTGTTGTACGAGAGCTCCTTGCCCTGCACCTGCGAGGCGTGCGCGACCGAGGAGCCGATTGCGCGCGGGTCGGCGTAGAAGGCCGCTTGCTGGTGTGGATTCTCGCCGTAGCGCAAGTCCATGAGCTTGCGGAACGAGAGATTGAGATCGCTCGGAAAGGTCGTGGACTCGCCGCCGATGACACCGGTAAAGTACGCCGATACCATCGAATCGTACTGCGCGGTATGCGCGAACGCCTTTGCCGCGAGCTTCTGGCGCATGACGATATCGGTAGCTCCTTGATTGGCGGCCAGTTCGTCCAACAGACCGCGGTAGTCGCCCGGATCCACCACCACGGTGACCGAGGCGTGATTCTTTGCGGCGGCGCGCACCAGGGCGGGACCGCCGATATCGATGTTTTCGACCGCGTCAGCGTAGCTGCACTCGGGGCGCGCCACGGTTTCCGCGAACGGATAGAGATTGACTGCCAGCAAATCGATCGGCTCGATACCGTGCTGGCGCATCACCTCTTCGTCGATACCGCGTCGTCCCAGAAGTCCACCGTGAATCTTCGGATGAAGTGTTTTCACGCGTCCCCCCATGATCTCGGGAAAGCCGGTGTACTCGGCGACTTCTTTGACGGAAACTCCGTGACGCACCAAGAGCTTGGCAGTACCGCCGGTGGAGAGCAGCTCGATTCCGCGTTCTTTCAGCTCACGCGCGAATTCGACGATCCCAGTCTTGTCGGAGACGCTCAGCAGTGCGCGGCGTACGGGCGTGACCAATGCTTGCCTCTACTCGCTTATCCCGAACTCTTTGAGTTTCTTGCGGAGCGTGCCGCGGTTGATGCCGAGAATCGTCGCAGCGCGGCTCTGGTTGCCTTGCACATGACCCATGACGACTTTGAACAACGGTTCTTCCACTTCGCGCATCACGAGATCGTAGAGATGCGCCGGTTTGTGGCCATTCAGCGTCTCGAAGTAGCACTGCAGCGCTTCCTCCGCCTGCGATCGCAACGGCACCCCTTTGCCGTTGACCTTCAGGTCGCGCCCGTTGAACGGCGCCGAGACGTCTTTGCGTGCCTTCGATTTCTTTTTTGCGACCATAGCCTCACCTACTCTCCCTAATATCTTTATTCTTTTTCGGCAAAAGGTTCTCAACGATGAGCGCTTATGCTGCGCGAGGCTCACGCGTGTCGTATTGCTCCAACAACGTGGCCAATTGCTCTCGTGGTGTCTCGATCCGCACCAGACGATTCCGCAATGCCTCTTGTCCGGGATGCTGACCGAAATACCAAGTCAAGTGTTTACGCGCCACTCGAACACCAGTCTCGTCGCCATAGAACTCGTATAGGTTTTCGAGGTGGGCGCGCATGATATCACGGACATTTTCTCGCGCTAGATCCTTGCGTAATTTCCCTCCATGAACGAAGGAATTGACTTCATCAAAAATCCATGGCCGGCCTTGCGCCGCTCGCCCGATCATCACGCCGTCGCATCCGGTCTGAAGCAGGACATCGCGTGCGCGCTGCGGCGAATCAATATCGCCATTCACAAAAATGGGAATCTTAATCTGCTCCTTTATTGCTCGCGCGGTATCGTGTTCAGCAATTCCCTGATACATGTCCGCGCGCGTGCGCCCGTGGATGGCAAGCGCCTGAATGCCGCAATCTTCCGCGATCCGCGCGATGCGAACGCCGTTCTTCAGGCTCGCATCCCAGCCGGTGCGCGTCTTCAAGGTCACGGGGACCTGTACCGAGGCGACCACCGCTTGCAGAATGCGCGCGACCAGCATCTCGTCCCGCAGCAGCGCGGAGCCCGAGAGTCGGTTACAAACTTTCTTTGCCGGACAGCCCATGTTGATGTCGATGATCTCGGCGCCGGCCTCGACGTTGCGCCGCGCCGCAACGGCCATCATCTCGGGATCGAATCCCGCGATCTGCACGACGCGCGGACTCGGCTCGCCGCTATGATCCATACGCCTGCGAGACTTCGGCGTGTCCCAGAGCCGCGTGTCGGCCGTCAGCATCTCCGATGCGGCGAGGCCGGCACCGAGCTTGCGGCACAGCATGCGAAACGGGCGGTCGGTCACGCCCGCCATGGGCGCGAGCACCACGTTGGAGGGCAGAACGTGTGGACCGATCCTGATGGTCATGCGCGAGCTCCGCGAGTCATCGTCGGTGTCCGCGCGTCATTGCTTCGCCTGCGCCGCAACATCTCCGGCGCACAAGATCTTCTGCTCGATGCTGCGCAGGCACACGTCGATCTCGAACCCTTCGGCGTCCTTTCCGGGGTCCACGATGTCGAGCGTCGCGTCAACCCTCTCTCCGGGCGCGAGCATGCGCACGATAGGCTTGCCCATATATTCCGCGGGCTCGAAATCGCGCGCGCCGATGCGCGCGCCGAAGCGGTTGGCGAGCGTCACGCGCAGGAGCGGAAAGGGCTGCAGCTGAGCTGCGGTGTTGAGGATACTTGCTCGCACTCGCAGAGTGCCGCTCGCGTTCGGATCGCCGGTCACTCCCCACTGCCGCAGTTGGTACGACGAGAGATTGGCCGCGGCCGGAGATGCAACACCGAGCGCGGCGTACACGCCATGCAGCGGACCGCGCAGCGGCGCGTGCGTCGCAAACCATTCGCGGTTCTCATGAATCATTTGTCCGCCAAGCAGCAGCGCGAGCACCACTGCCGCACCCAGCCACAACGCGAACGGCAGCGGTCGGTGCGCCGGAACTTGTATCTGCGGCAGGAGGACCTGATCGTCGATGCCCTCGAGCATTTCGCGCCGCGCGTCCTCGGAGACGTCGAGCCCGACAATGCGGCCGCGCGATCCTTCGCCGCGGCTGGGATCTGCGCGGCTGGGATCTGCGCGGCTGGGATCTGCGCGGCTGGGATCTGCGCGGCTGGGATCTGCGCGGCTGGGATCTGCGCTTTCCGTCGCCGCGGCCGGCGCCGCGATCGCGACTGGTCGCGGGGCGACCTCCACAAAAATCCGATCGAGTTCGCCCGGGGGAAGCGTGAATTCCAGCGAGCCATCCTCCTCTTGCTCCGTCGCCGCGGGTTCGGGCGCCGCAGACGTGGGCTTCTGCGCGCCGGGACTGCCTGCGACGCGGGCAGATTTCGCAGGTGCGCCCGGGCTTGCGCTTTCAACCGGCTTGGCGACGTCGCCGGATTTCGGAGCGGTCGCGGGTTTGACGGCGGCGCCGGATTTCGGAGGGTCAACGGGCTTGGCGGGGGCGCCGGGCTTCGCTGCGTCGCCGGCCGCAGAAGCCTTCGAGGCGGCGGCCTTGATGCCGGCAGCCGCGCGTGTCGCTGCGGCCAACTTGAGCGCGGCCGCGGCCTTCGCGGCGTCCGCGGCCTTGACGGCGTCGGCGCTTCTTGCGGGGGAGGCGGGGGGAGGCTTGCGTGGCGTGTCCACCGCGGCGTCGTCGTCGAATTTCTCGAGCACTTGAAGCCGGGCGAACTCGATGCCGGCGGAGCTCGGATCGTCGGAATCCTCACCCGTCTCTTCGGTCCGGCTCACGGGCGGCACGGTTGACTGCAGAATCTCGTCTGCGCGCGCTTCCAACTCGAGCGCAGACTCGCCGGCAGGAAACGTGCTCGCATCCTCTGCGAGGCGCGCGAGTGCGTTGAATACCTCGCCGCACCGCCCGCAGCGCACCTGGCCCCCCGCCGCACGCAAGACTTCGGCCGATAGCCGGAACACGGTTTGGCATTTTGCGCATTGCGTGTACAAGCTAGGAAGCTCTCCGGGCGTGAATGCAAGACCAGTCGTCTCGGCCGACCACCTGCACGATATCAAAAGCCGAGCCATATGCGGCCCTGACCGCGTACACCTGCGTTCGGAGCAAACCCGACAGAATGAGGTCTCCCCCAATGCGGCATGCAGCGGTGAGGATCGGCGCCAACTCGATGAGAGGTTCCGCTAGGATGTTGGCGAGCACGAGGTCGGCAGGCTCGAGAGTCGCAGGGACCGCCTGTGTTTCGAGGCGCGAGGAAACTGTGTTTCGCGCGGCGTTCTCGCGCGTCGCGAGAAGCGCTTGGCTGTCCAAGTCGACGGCGACCACCCGCGATGCACCGAGCTTCAGTGCGGCGATACCGAGAATTCCCGAGCCGCATCCGTAATCGATCACGGAGCGTCCGTCGAGAGAGAGGGCGTCCAGGAATTGCAAGCACAATGCCGTCGTCGGGTGAGTGCCGGTGCCGAACGCGAGTCCCGGATCGAGTCGCACGACCACGGCATGCGAATCCTGCGGCGGATCGGCTTCGGTGGGGGTCACCCAGAGACGTCCTCCAAACCGCATCGGCTTCCAGTCCGCGAGCCACGCTCGCTCCCAATCCTGATTCTCGACCGCATGGATGCTCGCGCAGGCGGTGATGTGCGGGCCGAGCCTATCGGCTAGGCGGCCGAGACTTTGCGCCGCGTCGTGCGATTCGTCGAACAACGCGCGTACCACTGTGTCGCTCCACAATCGAATTTCGCCGGGTTTCGGTTCGAGCACGGGATCGTCGCCGCCGTCAAGGAACGTGATCGAGCTCGCGCCGACGTCTAGGAGGGCAGCTTCGACCTCTGCCGAGTTCAGGGTCGCCAGAGGGAACTCGATCTCATAGAACATCATCGCACGGCAACCAGCCCTCACTTCAATCCGAGGCGCCGCTCCAGATAATGAATGTCCGTGCCGCCTTGCCGAAACGCCGAGTGGGTGAATATTTCTTGGTGCAGCGGAATGTTGGTCTTGATTCCTTCGACCACCATTTCGGCCAAGGCGTTGCGCATGCGGGCGATCGCCGTATCGCGCGTGTCGCCGTATGCGATGACCTTGCCGATCATGGAATCGTAGAACGGCGGCACGTTGTAGCCCGTATAGACGTGACTGTCGACTCGGATCCCAGGGCCGCCAGGCGAGTGCCACAACCGGATGGGACCGGGCGACGGCGCGAAGGTCTTGGGGTCTTCGGCGTTGATGCGGCACTCGATCGCATGACCGCGGATTTGAATGTCGTTTTGTGTGTATGGCAGCGCCTCGCCAGCGGCAATGAGTAGCTGTGCTTTGACGATGTCGATCCCGGTGACGAGTTCCGTGACCGGATGCTCTACTTGCACCCGGGTGTTCATCTCGATGAAGTAGAACTCGTTGTCCTGATACAGGAATTCGAGCGTGCCGGCATTGCGGTAGCCGACTTCGTGACAGGCCCGGGCGCAGCGCTCGCCCATGGTCTTGCGCTGCTTGGCGCTGAGACCGGGCGCGGGCGCCTCCTCGAGCACCTTTTGATGCCGGCGCTGCATGGAGCAGTCGCGCTCACCCAGGTGCACGACGTTGCCGTAATTGTCAGCGAGCACCTGAAACTCGATGTGGCGCGGCCGATCGAGAAATTTCTCCATGTAGACCTGCGGATTGCCAAAGGCGGCGAGCGCCTCCGATTGGGTCACGCTGATGGCGTTCAAAAGCGACGCATCGGTGTGCACCACGCGCATCCCGCGTCCGCCGCCGCCGCCCGACGCCTTGATGATGAGCGGATACCCGATGTCCTTGGCCATCCGAAAGTTCTCGTCGGCGTCGTTCCCGACCGGCCCATCGGAGCCCGGCACGCATGGAACTCCCGAGGCCTTCATCACCTTGATGGCGGACACCTTGTCGCCCATCAGGCGAATGGTTTCGGCGCGCGGTCCCACGAAGATAAAACCGCTCTTCTCGACCCGCTCCGCGAAATCGGCATTCTCCGACAGGAAGCCGTAGCCGGGATGAATCGCGACCGAGTCGGTCACCTCGGCGGCACTGATGATGGCGGGCATGTTCAAATACGAGAGGGCCGCCTGCGGCGGGCCGATGCACACGGTTTCGTCCGCCAGGAGCACGTGCTTGGTGTTGAAGTCGGCGGTGGAATGCACCGCGACGGTCTTGATTCCGAGCTCGCGGCAAGCTCTGAGAATGCGAAGCGCAATCTCGCCGCGGTTAGCGATGACTACTTTTTCGATCATCGCGGTTATTCGATG
>Ga0182030_10001837_pt1 | contig 44415 bp, 43 predicted proteins | sample 812S3MmetaG_FD_121299 | JGI IMG/M metagenome (GOLD analysis project Ga0182030, IMG submission 121299) | Permafrost microbial communities from Stordalen Mire, Sweden - 812S3M metaG (Illumina Assembly) | ecosystem: Environmental > Terrestrial > Soil > Wetlands > Permafrost | place: Sweden... | reverse complement strand
GCTTGGAACCGCAAGATGAACCGCGACCGAACCACCATCGACTGGCGCTTTACGCGCACAAAGGCTCGCGCAAAGTTCGGCTACACAAGAAACAACATCACGCGGTCAGAGACCTAGCTGCCAGTGTGTATGTCGGAGGCACGTACGTCGACTTCGTCACCGTCACCGTCAGCGTCATGCTTCCGTTTGAGTTCGCAAAAATGTAACCCGCGCTTCCGACAAAGCTTGCCGTGATCGAGTCTGTGCCCACGCTGAATCCGTTGGCCGCACTTACCATCGCATACAGCGTTGCCGTGCCACCGCTGGCCTGGGCTGTGCCCAAAGTTGCGCCACCCACCGAGAAGGTGACCGTTCCGACGATGTTCCCGGCGGTCGTTGAGCTGACCGACGCGGTCAATGCGACGTAACTGCCAATGGATGCCGGTGTCGGCGCTGCCGTTAGGGTCGTTGTCGTGGCCGCAAGCGCAATCCCGGTGCCCTTTTCGGCGATGGTCTGCTTGGCGTTGCTGACGTTGAGATTGTCGTCGACGAGAACGAAGCTGCCGCTAACGTTGCCGGGCACCGTAGGATGGAACTCGATGTCGAGCAAGCAACTCGCCGCTGGTTCCAGCGATTGGCTGCTCGAACTGCATGAGCCGGCTAAGGCACCGAGCGAAAACTCCGCGGCGGTGCTGCTGACCTGGCTGACGTTCAGCGGGGCATTGCCCAGGTTAAGAAGGGTCAACACATTATCCAGCCAAGCCGCCGTCCCTCCAACGAGGATACTGCCAAAGGCGAGCGATGGCGCGTCGGAAACATCGACCTTACGAACTAAATTGCGACCGTGTTCTCCGATGTAAAGGTTGCCGATTCCATCCACCGCTATGCCATAGGGCTCTAAAAGAAGCGCCCAGACAGCGGGGCAGCCGTCTCCAATGGCGTCGGTCCCTTGATCGCATGGGCCGCCACCGCCCATGAGCCTATTGATCAATCCGTCCGGCGCGTCACCTTACGAATGATTTCATCGCCAGTGTCCGAAATATACAGACTGCCAGTTCCATCTACCGCGACGCCCCAAGGTTGGTCAAGATATGCGCTGGCGGCGGGGCCACCATCGCCGCCATAGCTACCCACGCCGGTGCCTGCAAACGTGGTGATGGTGCCACCCGGCGTTACCTTGCGGATTACGTTGTTGAGGGTGTCCGCTATGTAGAGATTGCCAGTTCCATCTACCGCGACGCCCGCTGGATAGTTAAGTTGCGCGTCGATGCCATGGCCACCATCGCCGCTATAACCCGCCCCCGCGGTGAGGTTGCCCGCGATGCTCGTGATCGTACTGCTCAGCGTAACCTTACGCACCAAGCTGTTGTCAGTATCGGCGATGTAGAGATTGCCAGCTCCATCCACCGCTATGCCTTCCGCACCGCTAAGTAGCGCGCTGGTGGCCAGGCAGCCGTCGCCCAGGCTATCAGTCTGTTGCGCACATCCGGAGCCGCCGCCCGTGACTGTCGTGATCACGCCTCCGGGTGTCACTTCTCGGATTAGAGCGTTTCTGGTATCGGCGATGTAGAGATTGCCAGCTCCATCCACCGCAACGCCATATGGATCAAGTTGCGCGCTGGTGGCAGGGCCGCCATCACCGCCGCTCCCATACTTGCCGTCGCCCGCAACCGTCGTGATCGTCCCGCCCGGCGTCACCTTCCGAATTCGGAAGTTCGAAGAGTCTACAATGTAGAGATTACCGAGGGCATCCACTGCAACACCCGCCGGTCCCCTGAGCTGTGCACTGGTGGCCGGTCCGCCGTCGCCGCTGTAGCCTTGGCCTAACGTGTAGTTTCCAGCAAACACCGAGGCAATGCCCGGCCCAAAGGCCACCAAGGGCCCCATACCAGTGCCAGACAGGAAAACCGTAACCAACGTCTTGGGCGGGTCGCTCTGGTCGCTGAGAACCGCCGCGCCCATCCTCGTACCGACTGCAGTCGGCAGGAACTGAACCTGAACCGTGCAGGTCACGTCCGTGCTTCCGCTGGCACAGGTGCCGCCCGCGGCGAGGGTGAAGTCGAGATTCGGCGCACCCTGCGTCACCGCCGAGATGCCTCCCAGCGTGATGCCGGACGGAACCGTGAAAGTCAGCGTCTGCGTCTTGCCAGTCGTAGCTCCAACCGCAACCGAGCCGAAGTTCACCGCTGTTTGCGTTGTTGTCACCTGCGCACGCAGTGGCAATGTAGCCCCCAGCAGCAGAAGGCAGACGAAGCCATTCAGCAAAATGGAGAGCCGAAGTTTGAGTGCATTGGAAGGATGGCTTGGTCGAACATTACGAAGCATCGCGTACGCGCCTTCACGCTGGACAAACATTTCCGGGTGGAGTCTGTGTCTTCGCGGGCGGGGACTCAACGCCGAAAACGGATGCGAAACAGCGTGCAGGCCGGGTTCACGCGACGCAAGTCAAGACGTGCAGCACTGGATAGGACGCCGAAGCAGAGTTGAACGTTGTACTCACAAGCGAACTTAATTTGGCGCCCACTCACGATTTCTGAATGACGGCTGCCCGGCGGCATCCTTTGGACGATAGCTGTCGACAGCAGGGCTAGTAGCTCACTATTCGAGCTATTCGAGATCGGAACTACGGTGGCGAAACTTTGGTGGAACCAGAATTGATCGCGGACTCGTCCCCACATTCGCCAACTGCGGCGGATGTGGGCCACCCGTGCCCCTCAAGCCAACCGAGGGCTTGAATGGGACACCGTCACGAGTTGCGAGTCTATTGCTTGGCAGCAGTTTCCTGCTGCGGTACTTCGGCTTTCTTCCAACCTGGGACGGGGTTGTATTCCTTTATCGCTTTGGCTAGCTCGCCGGTTCTCTTGCCGAGATCCTTCTCATAGACGACCCCCTTGGCGTCGACGATGAAGGTCATTACGCCCGATGAGCGGTACTCGGCAGGATAGGCAACGAAAGCGAAACCATTGGTCATCTTGCCGTCTGCGATGTAGCTCTTGGCACCGCCCGGAGCATTGTTTCCCTGAGCTGTCAGGATTTGGTAATGGTAACCGCGGTAGGGCGCCGGAGCGGCATCCGGCCTCTCAGCGTTGGCCGGAGTGAAAGCCGCTGCGACCAGCGGGCCGATAGGACTCTGCGGCTCACTTCCAGCCGCTTTCCAATAGAGACCACCGCGTTGCCCGTCATCAGTGGAGATATTCTGGGCGTACTCGTGATGAGTGGAAGAATATTCCTTTTCTGCCGCGACCAGTTCCATGCAGACGCGAATGGCCGATATTTCATTGCGACCGATTCGCCGGTAGAGAATTTCCTTCTCACCCGCCGCGGTATCGAAGTACCAGGAATGACCTATGTGCAGAAGCGGGATGGGCGTGGGCCAGTTCTCGGCGCCGATGTACAGGACGGTGCTTCCATCGGGTTCCTTCACGAGGCGGTGCATCTCCTGATATTTGTTTACAAAATTCGCGCGGCTCTGGGCGTCCTCGGCTTCATCTCCCGATGAGACGATTCGCTTTGCGTTGGGGCCGAGAATTTCGAGCAGCACTTCCTCGTCGTTGTTCTGCGCTGCCGTAACGAGTGCAGTGCTTGCGTCTTCCGGTGAGGAAAATGTTTTCTGGCCCTTTTGCTGAGCCACGGAATGAGCGGGCATGCACCCCGCCCACAGGATGGCCACGGCGGCTAACCAGGGAAGGTTGGCCCAATTAAGTCTGTTGAATTCCGTTCGCCGCATAGAGCTGCTCTCCATTTCAGGAACCTACAGGTAGCGCAAGGACGCTTTTATCACCGACACCGATTACCGATGCCCGCCTCCGCCTCCGCCGCCATGACCACCGCCGCCTCCGCCGCGCCCACCACCACCTCCAAAGCCCCCGCCATGGCCGCCGCCACCGACGCTGGCTTTTCCGCGCGAGGAGAAGTTTCTGGTTTCGCCGCCACGGTCTATGCCGCTGAAGGCTCCGGAGCGGACTCCGCTCTGGCCGCGAGGTTCAGCGTATCCTCGCGCGGCCCGAGCGTTGCCGTTGAAGGGCCGGGCTCCGCCGCGCGCACCTCCGCGATAGAAAGCGTTCCGGTTATAAAAGGTCCGGCTGTGCGAGACGTACCTGGCGTTGTTGAAAAGGATGCCGTGGTGGTGCCAATCGCATCCCCAATGACCCCAGCCCCAGCCAAAACCTCCGAAGAAGCCGACTCCGAAGCCGATTCCGAATGAAAGGTAGGGGCCGTCAAACCAGATTCCAGGATACGGGTACCATCCCGGCCACTCCGCGATGGGGCCTCCGTACATGAGCCACGGGTCATAGGCGGGAACGTAGACGACATTGGGGTCGGTGGGCTGAATGACGATGGTGGAGTCTTGCGTGGTAACGGCTTGCTCGGGCGTGGACTTAAGATTGTCGGCTTGCTGGGCCTGCCGCCGCATGACTTGAACGGCGTCCATTACGTTTTCTTGCTGATTGTAATAAGCATCGCCTAGAGATGAAGTCCAGGAGAGGTTCTTGTCCATGTTTCCAAGCACGCTTGGAAAAGCAGCGAGGGCTTTGACGCTGGGATCCCAAGGTTGCTGGTCCACGGCTTGCGCCAAGGCGTCGCCCTTTAAGTCAGGATGCGCTTGCACCCACCGGTCGGCCTCGACGACTTGCTCGGGAAAAGTGGACGCGGCCAGGATTTGCGCCACCAGCGAATCCGGATACAAGGCAATCGGGGCGACCAACTGCTGCAACTGCTCGGGAGTCTGCTGGACATATGGCGCGGGCTGCGCGGGCGCGGGTTGGGATGCTTCCTGCGCGGGCGGAGCCGGGGCCTGAGTATCTTGATAGGCCGACAGCTCCTGAGGGCAAGCAGTGAACAACAGAGCCACCGACAACAGGGAAGCCAAGGTCTGCCTGCCCCAACACGGCTTTGAGCACCCAGTTGTATCGACGGCAATGCACATGTTTCTCATCCGCGGTTTCATGGCGTACCGCCTCCACGCTATCGGATGGCGGAATTGGTCCGCGCCGTTGCTATCTTTGTGAGCTTGGACCGTTTAGGAAACGGCCAATAACCTACTTTGTGGGGGCTTGGGCTTCGTGGTGGAGGCGTGCAGGGAGGTTGAGGAGGTCGAGGGCGATGCGGTCGGCGGCGTGGCGGGCGAAGTGGGTGGCATCGAGGTAGTCGCCGAGAATGGGTGTGACGCCGAGGGCGCGGATTTGATCGAGGTCGTCTTGCAGGGGCTCGGAGCTGTCTTCGGCGTAGCGGGCGCGCAACTCGTTGGGGACGGGGGCGCAATTGAGCATGGCGTAGTCGAAGACGCGGCAGTTGGCGTGGTCAAAGATGGCCTGGATGTGCTGCGAGGCGGAGAGGCCGGTGCTTTCATTGGGCTGGGTCATGAGGTTGCCGATGTAGACGCGGACGGCGTTGGAACGGCAGATGGCCTCGGGGACTCCGCGGACGAGGAGGTTGGGAATGCAACTGGTGAAGAGCGAGCCGGGGCCGATGCTGACGATGTCGGCATGGAGAATGGCGTCGAGCGCCTGGGGCAGCGGGCGGACATTGGCGGGGACAAGGCGGAGGCGGGCGATGCCGCTGCGGCCGTCAGTAATGTTGGTTTCTCCGCGGAGGCGTCGGCCATCGCGCATCAGCGCATCGAGCTGCACGTTGCTGCTGGTGGAGGATGGGTAGATTTCGCCGCGGGTTTTTAGAATGGCGGAGCTGAGCTGGACGGCCAGGGAAAAGTCGCCGCAGACCTCGGCCAGAGCGGTGAGGAAGAGATTGCCGAAGCTATGGCCCTCCAGGCTGCCGCCGCTGCCGCTGAAGCGATAACGGAAGAGTTGCGCGAGCAGTTCTTCGTCGTCGGAGAGGGCGGTCATGCAATTGCGGATATCGCCCGGCGGGGGTACGCCGAGCTCCTTGCGGAGGCGTCCGCTGGAGCCGCCGTCATCGGTGACGGTGACGATGGCGGTGAGGCGGGAGATGAAGGGCATAAGCGGCGCAGGCGCGGAGGAAGCCGACGGTGAGACGGCGACGACATGGCGCTTGAGTCCGCGGAGCAAAGTGGCCAGGCCGGTGCCACCACCGATGGCGACGACCCGGAGACCGTCCAAACGATTTGAGATTGGGCTCGCTGTCGTCATCACTCTCGCCGGCAGGAGGAAAGCCGGAAACGGGCTTGCCTGCGGAAATTAGCCGGAGCTCTGCTCCAGTCCAGGGCTATGCTCCAGAACTATGCTCCAACGGTGCCCTCGGGATAGAGCAGCTCGGTGAAGCGCGGATCGTCGGCCATGTTGCGGAAGTCCGAGTCATTGCGGGCCTGGAAACGATTGCCCGGGTTCAGGCGGATGGCCTCGGCGAGATGTTGCAGACTCTCGGTCGTGCGTCCAGTGAGACACTCCAGCACGGCCCGGCCGTACCAGATGAAGTCGAGAGCCGGGCGCTGGTCGGAAAGAGTCTCCAGGTGCTCGCGAGCGGTGACGAAGTCGCCGAGGTTCATGAGCGAAACCGCGAAATCGTAATGCTCCTCGGGAGTCTGGAAGGTATTCTGAATCGCTTCCGACTGCTGATTGCAGATGTTGATATGAACTTTGGCGCGATCGGCCAGTTCGCTGATTCCGGACTCGATTACCTTTTCGAGCAGAACCCTGGCCTTATCGAACTTCTGTGTTTGCAATAGCTTGAGAGCCTGTTCATAGCTCTGCAAGGTTTGGGAGAATCGCGCCTGTGGCTCATCGTGCACGTCTTTGCGCGTCTCCGCGGTGGGTTTAGCAGAGGGGCTTTTCGGCTTGGGATCGAGTTTTTTGGTCATTGGCCCTTCCAGAGACACAATCCATCCATCCGTTCCGGGGCGATTAGAATCGCGGAAACGGCAACTAACTCAGAATACTGCTTTATACCGTGTGCAGGAAGCAGCGTCAACCGGGGGTTTGCTGGAGGAGCTCCGGAGGGTCGGCGGAAAACTGGCTTAACCTGCAGCTCGGTCATGCGTCTATATAGACTATATAGAATGAATCCAGATGGGGAGCGTGTGCAATGGATGAGAGTCAGACCCCGGCGCCAGAGGGCGGGCGGGAGGAATCCAAGGCTGGGCGAAGCTCATGGAATTGGCTGCGCGAGATTGGGGTCTCGATGGGAATCTCAATCTTCATTATCGTGTTCCTCTACCAGCCGGTAAAGGTCGAGGGGACCAGCATGATGCCGGGAGTGGCCGATCAAGAGCGCATCTTCATCAACAAGTTCCTTTACCGCTTTGAGGCCATCGAGCGGGGAGACGTGGTGGTGTTCCGGTATCCGGGCGATCCCAGTAAAAATTACATCAAGCGAATCGTGGGCGTGCCGGGCGACCGGATCGAGATCTTTCGCGGGTCGGTTCTGGTGAACGGCAAGCGGTTGGCGGAGCCGTACGTGCCGGCGGAGTTCCGTGACGAGCGCTCGATGGGGGAGGTTATGGTTCCGGAGGGCGACTACTTTGTGCTGGGCGACCACAGAAACCTATCCAGCGACAGCCGTGACTTTGGCGTGGTGGAGCGGGGGGCAATTTGCGGCAAGGCGGTTTTTGCCTACTGGCCTACGGGAATGGTGGGCAAGCTGCGGTAGAGCAGCAAGCGGCTTAGAGCGGAGAACAGAGTGCAGACCCGAGCGCAAAACAGGTAGGGCAAGATGAGACTGGCAATCTTCGGCGGGACCGGCGGTACGGGATTAGAACTGACGCGGCAGGCGCTGGAAAAAGGGCATAGCGTGCGGGTGCTGGTGCGGAATCCGAACCGGATGACGCTGGTGAACCCAAATATGCGGGTGGTGCTGGGCGATGTGCTGGAGCAGGAGAGCGTGAGAAAGACCGTGCTTGGAAGTGACGCAGTGTTGAGTTGCCTGGGACAACGCAATCTGCTGCGGAATACGCGTGTGTGTTCGGTGGGAACGCATTTGATCATGGAAGTGATGAAGGCGCAGGGAGTGCGGCGGCTGGTGGTGGAGTCGGCCTTTGGCGCGGGCGAAAGTCTTGCGCTGGCCAATCGGCTGGAGAGATTGCTGTTCGCGACTCTGCTGCGGGCCCCATACGCAGACAAGAACCTGCTGGAGCCCGAGGTGAAGGCGAGCGGACTGGAGTGGACGATTCTGCGTCCGACGGCGCTGAGCAACGGGGTGCTGACGGGACGCTATACGGTGACGGCGGGGCGTCCGGCGGCGGCAAGGGTTGCACGCGCGGATGTGGCGGCGGCGATGCTGCGGGCGGTGGAAGCGCGGCTGTGGATTGGCGAAGCGCTGACGGTGTAGTTTGAGGTTTCAGGGTTGGTTAACAGCATAAGCAAGAGCAAGAGCGTTGCCGTGCTGTAGGGCATTGCTACCCACCTTAGCCGCGCGAAGGGCTGCGCGTCGAAGGTGGGGCACCCGGGTTTTGTTTTTATCGATGCAAAGGCTTCGTTTTTGTCGGTGGGGCCGGCGGTGGGCGGGAGTGCATATTATGCGCGTGGGTGTATTTCTATTCATACAGGAACGGGATTTCCGCAGAGCTGAACTGCACCGGGGCTGAAATAGCTGTTATCATCTAGAAAATCCACTCCCCAGAGGATGCGATGCAAGCTATCCTTGCGCTGGAAGACGGCAGAGTCTTCCGCGGCAAAGGCTACGGAGCGCTGGTCGAACGTACGGGCGAAGTAGTTTTTAATACATCCATTACCGGCTATCAGGAGATCTTTACCGACCCCTCCTATGCCGGACAAATCGTTGTCCTCACCAATCCTGAAATCGGTAACTACGGCACCAATCCCGATGATGATGAATCGGGCAAGCCTTACATCGAAGGGCTGATCGTACGCGAGTTTTCGCCGTACGCGTCGAACTATCGCTCGCACCAGGTGACGGACGAATACCTGGAGAGATACAAGGTTCCGGTGCTGTCGGATATCGACACGCGGGCGCTGGTGCGGCACTTGCGCGACCGCGGGGTGATGCGCGGCGTGATCTCCACGAGTGAGACGAACGTGGAGAAGCTGGTGGCTACGGCCAAAGCTACGCCAACCATCGACGGAGTAGATCTGGCGAGGGAAGTCTGCACCAAAGTGGCCTATCAGTGGACCAAGGGCGAGGTAGAGGAGCGGATTATTACGACGCCCCACGCGACGGCGTCACAGCTTACTGTGATGACTGCGGCGGCGATCGAGGCGGCAGAGCGTGATGCTCCGGAGCGCAAGAAGGTGGTTGCATTCGACTATGGCATCAAGCACAACATTCTGCGGCGGTTGGTGAATTGCGGCTGCGATGTGACGGTGGTTCCGGCGCAGACTTCGGCCGAGGATGTGCTGGCGTTGCGCCCGAATGGAGTGTTCCTGTCGAACGGGCCGGGCGATCCCGACGCGGTGGTGTACGCGCAGAAGACGATTCGCGCGATGGCGGGGCGGGTGCCGATCTTCGGAATTTGTCTGGGGCATCAGTTGATTGGGCTGGCGCTGGAGGGTAAGACCTACAAACTAAAGTTCGGTCATCACGGCGGCAACCATCCGGTGAAGCAGTTGAAGACTGGAAAAATCGAGATCACGGCGCACAATCACAACTATGCGGTCGATCCGGATTCGCTGAAGCAGAGCGAGGTGGAGTTGACGCACGTGGACTTGAACGACAATACGCTGGAAGGGCTGCGGCATCGCAACTATCCGCTATTCAGCGTGCAGTATCATCCTGAAGCTTCGCCGGGGCCGCACGATTCGCATTACCTCTTCGACGATTTTGTGACGATGATGGACAAGTGGCGAGGGTAGCGGGAGGCGGCGAGCGAGGAGCTTTTCGCTAGAAGCAGTAAGAGCCAGGACGGGAGCGAAGAGCTCGGGAGCGAGCAGTGAAGCGATTGGGAGTGGCTGCTGCTGTGCTGATGCTATCCATGATGTGCGCGGCGCAGAGCATGGCGTCGCCGCAGGCAGGCGGGGCCGATGCACCACCCGGGGACGCAGCACCAGGGATGCAGAGTCCTGACCAGAGCGCACAATCCAACCGCATCCTGTTTGGCCGATTGTGCGGGATCGCCGACGCTGGGTTGCAGAGCGCGATTGGACTTTCGCGCTCGCCGGAGGGCGAGTGGAGGGTGGTCACGGGCGGGCAGCGTGCGGGGCCGAGAGACAACGCAGCGGCGCGGGTATGGCGGGAGCACACCTGGATGGTGGATCTGCACGATGCACCCGGAGCCGCGATGCACACGGGCCAGATGTGCTTTGGGGCCAGCGGACAGTTGATGCTTCTGATCGACGACTACCTGGATATTCCGAATTGCGCCTGCTTGCGCTCGACGATGCAGACGTTTGATGCAAGCGGCAGAATGGTACGGCGGGAGCAGAGGTTCAACAGTGTGCAAACGGGCGCTGAGATGGCGGCGCCGGAGGCGGCAAAGGGATTCCCGGAGGTATTCGGGTTCCGCAGGGTGGAGCAGTTGCCGTTCTATACGCTGTTGAAGAAATAGTGGTGATGCAATCAGGCAACGGGTGGGAAAAGTGCCCGGTAATTATTCAGGTGAGAAAGCGAATTTAGATGCCACGTCGCACAGATATTTCGAAGATTCTGATTCTTGGTTCGGGTCCGATTGTGATTGGACAGTCGGCGGAGTTTGACTACTCCGGCACGCAGGCGTGCAAGGCGCTGAAGGCCGAAGGGTTCGAGGTTGTGCTGGTGAATTCGAATCCGGCGACGATCATGACGGACCCGGAGATGGCCGACCGCACGTATGTGGAGCCGCTGACGCGGCAATACGTGGAAGAGATTATCAGGCAGGAAGTGGAGCGCGGAGTTGGCAAAGGGATGGCCGTGCTGCCGACGGTGGGCGGGCAGACGGCGCTGAACCTGGCCGTGGAACTGGCCGACGGCGGCGTGCTGGAAAAGTACGGCGTAATCCTGATTGGCGCGCAACTGGAGGCGATCAAGAAGGCGGAAGACCGTCTGCTGTTCAAGGATGCAATGACGCGCATCGGGCTGGATGTGCCGCGCTCGGTGCTGGTCAACAACCTGAAGGACGGATTGGATTTCTCGACCAAGCTGGGCTTCCCGGTGGTGCTGCGCCCGTCATTTACGCTGGGCGGCTCGGGGGGCGGCATTGCGTTCAATCGCGAAGAACTGCTGGACCTGCTGGCGCGCGGACTGGACCTTTCCCCGGTGCACGAAGTTTTGCTGGAAGAGAGCGTGCTGGGCTGGAAGGAATACGAACTGGAAGTGATGCGCGACCTGGCGGACAACGTGATCATCGTCTGCTCAATTGAGAACTTCGACCCGATGGGTGTGCATACCGGCGATTCGATTACGGTGGCTCCGGCACAGACGCTGAGCGACCGCGAATATCAGCGCATGCGCGATGCGGCGATCAAGGTGATGCGCGAGATCGGAGTGGAGACCGGCGGATCGAATGTGCAGTTCGCGGTGAATCCGACGACCGGGCGGCAGATTGTAATCGAGATGAATCCTCGTGTCTCGCGCTCCTCGGCGCTGGCCTCGAAGGCGACGGGCTTTCCGATTGCAAAGATCGCGGCGCGGCTTGCGGTCGGTTACACGCTGGACGAGATCACGAACGACATCACGCAGAAGACTCCGGCCTGCTTTGAGCCGACGCTGGACTATGTGGTGGTGAAGATTCCGAAGTGGCAGTTTGAGAAGTTTCCGGGGGCCGACGAGAGCCTGGGGCCGCAGATGAAATCGGTGGGCGAGGTGATGGCGATCGGCCGCACCTTCAAGGAAGCGCTGCTGAAGGCAGTGCGCTCGTTGGAGACGGGCAAGCGGTTGGAGTCGGACGCGGTGGAGCCGAAGATTATCACCAAACGGTTGGTGTCACCGCATCCGGAGCGGCTGCAGTACGTGCGCTATGCGTTGAGCCACGGATGGACGGTGCCGCACGTGGCGCGGCTGACCTCGATGGACCCGTGGTTCCTGTATCAGTTGAAGGAAGTGAGCGATGAACTGGCGGCGTTGCAGACGCGCTCGCTGGAGACGATTACATACGAGGAGATGCGCGAGGCCAAGCGCATGGGGATTAGCGACGCGCGGCTGAGCGAGCTTTGGAAGATGCCTACGCGCGAAGGGGCGATCAAGGTTTACGCGAAGCGCAAGGAGATGGGAGTCGCTCCGGTGTACAAGCGGGTGGACACCTGCGCGGCGGAGTTCGAGAGCTTTACGCCGTACATGTATTCGACCTTTGAAGACGAAGACGAGGCGATGCCGACGGCGAAGAAGAAGGTCATCATTCTGGGCTCGGGGCCGAACCGCATCGGGCAGGGAATTGAGTTTGATTATTGTTGCTGCCACGCGGCGTTTGCGCTGCATGACGACGGCATTGAAACCATCATGGTGAACTGCAATCCGGAGACGGTTTCTACCGATTACGACACCAGCGACAGGCTCTACTTCGAGCCTCTGACGTTTGAAGACGTGATGGCGGTTTACGAGCACGAGGCCAAGGGGACCGACGACATCGGAGTGATTGTGCAGTTCGGCGGACAGACGCCGCTGAACCTGGCGCTGCCGTTGAAAAAGGCCGGGGTGAAGATCATCGGAACCTCGCCGGAATCGATCGACCTAGCCGAGGATCGCAAGCGCTTTGAGGCGCTGCTGAACCGGTTGGAGATTCCGCAGTCGCCGGGCGGGATGGCGACGACGGTGGACGAGGCGCTGGCGGCGGCCGAAAAGGTCGGCTACCCGGTGCTGGTGCGTCCTTCGTATGTGCTGGGCGGACGCGCGATGGTGATTGCCTACGACGCGAAAGCCGTGAAGGAATACATGGCGGAGGCGGTGGAGTACTCGCAGGATCGCCCGATTCTGGTGGACCACTTCCTGGAGGCTGCGACCGAGGTGGACGTGGACGCCTTGAGCGACGGCGAAGACGTGGTAATTGCCGGCATCATGGAGCACATCGAAGAGGCGGGGATTCACTCGGGCGATTCGTCATGTGTATTGCCAAGTGTCGATCTATCGCCGCAGGTGCTGGCGACGATTCGCGAGTACACGTTCAAGCTGGCGAAGGCGCTGAACGTGGTGGGACTGATGAACATTCAGTATGCGATACAGCGCGAGAAGGTTTACGTGATCGAGGTGAACCCGAGAGCTTCCCGCACGGTGCCCTATGTGTCGAAGGCTACGGGAGTGGCGTGCGCGAAGATCGCGGCGCGGCTGATGACGGGACGAAAGCTGAAAGAATTTTTGCCGGAAAACATCGCAGCGGGCAAGGAACTAGACACGGGTGATTATTTCTACGTGAAGTCTCCGGTGTTCCCGTGGAATAAATTTCCGGGAGTCGACACGGTGCTGGGCCCGGAGATGCGCTCGACCGGCGAAGTGATGGGAGTTGCGGATCATTTTGGCGAAGCATTCGCCAAGGCGCAACTGGCGGCCGGACAGGCGCTGCCGGCCAAGGGAACGGTCTTCATCAGCGTGAACGAACACGATAAACCGTACGCGGCAGAGGTGGCGCGGAAGTTCGTGGACATGGGTTTCAAGATTGTGGCTACGCATGGAACGGCCGAGGTTCTGGAGGTAGCCGGGATGCGGGTGGAGCGCGTCTACAAGGTGAAAGAGGGAAGGCCGAATGTTGTCGATCTGATCAAAGGCGACCGGATTCAGCTTGTCATCAACACGCCGCAAGCGCGCGGCGAGCCCTGGTTCGACGAGAAGGCAATCCGGCGGGCGGCGATCACGGCGCGCATTCCGACCATTACCACCTTGTCGGCGGCACGCGCGGTGGTGGAAGGAATTCCAATACTGCAGGCGGGTGTGGTCAACGTCTGCAATCTGCAGGAACTGCACGCAGCGCACGACGTGGTGAAGCGCGACGCGGTGGGAAAAGAATAGGAGCAATAATGCGGAAAGCACTCGTAGTGACGGTGCTGCTGATGACTGCGATGTGGCTGATGGCGCAAGCAGCGCCGCAGCATCCTTCCTCGGTGGATGGAGCCGGAGTTTCGCTACCCAGCGGATTGGTGTACTGGGATCTGAAGGTTGGCACCGGCGCGACGGCAGCCAAGGGCAAAAAGGTGACGGTTCACTACACGGGCTGGCTGCTGGAAGAGGGCTCGAAGTTCGACAGCTCGTACGACCGCAGTACGCCATTTGAGTTCACGCTTGGCGCTGGGAATGTGATCAAAGGCTGGGATCAGGGTGTGTCTGGCATGAAGGTCGGCGGCAAACGGCAACTAAGGATTCCGCCGGATCTAGCCTACGGATACCGCGGACAACCACCGGTGATTCCGCGCAATGCTTATCTGATTTTTGATGTGGAGCTACTGGACGTGAAGTAGGAACACCGAAACAAGTGGAAGGGCGCATCCTGAGCATGGGGTGCGCTTTTTTCGTTTGGTCGCGAAGGAATTGGGAATGCGGGTTGAAAAGCCTCTGGGACGGTTCGGACGACTTGAGCGGTGCGGGGATTTTTCACTTCGTTCAGAATGACACCTTAAAAACAACAGCAAGGGCCTCAGAGTTGGAGGGCGTGGCTTCCCACCTTGGCGTCGAAAGGCACCCATCAGTTCGGAATATTCAACGACGAGCAAGAGCCGGAGTCAAAGTTGGTTTCGTTATGGCTCGGGGATTTCCGGGGTGAGGGTGAAGCCGGGGATGCTCCAGGGCAGGAAGTAGGCAGCAGAGTTGGTCGCCAGGATAAGTGCGTCATTGGGGTCGAAGGCGAGGCCGACAAGATTCATTCCGCTGATGACGAGCGATGCCTGCTTTTCCGGCGTGATGCGGATGATGCCGCGGCGACCGCGCCAGGAGGCTGCTACGTACAAGTTGCCTTCGAGGTCAAAGGCGAGGCCCTGCGGACGGCCGAGATTGGAGAAGAAGGGCGTCACGACGCCGTTCTGGTCGATCTCATAGACGCAGTCGTTGGACGAAGAGGTGGGGCCGGTGACGTAGAGACTTCCGTTGGGCGAGAAGGCCAGGTGGTAGGCGGCGACGCTAGGTTCGAGGGTGGCAAAAACAAAGATCTGGCGGTCGGGAGCGATTTTGAAGATGGTGCCGCTGCGGTCTCCAACGTAGAGATTGCCGATCTCGTCGAAGGCGAGGCCGGTGGCGACACCCATGCCTTCGGCGTAGGTGGACAGGTCGCCTGAGGTGGAGAGGCGATAGACGGCGCCGTCGTGGCGCGAGGAGATGTAGAGGTTTCCGCCATCGTCGAGGGCGAGGCCGGTGGGGTTCATGACCTCGGCACCGATGGGGTGAACTGCGGACTCGTCATCGATGCGGAAGAGCGAGGTTGGCATGGACTGGCCTCGGGTGCCGGAAAAGGTGACGTAAATGTTGCCAGAGGCATCAACGGCGGGATTGGCGACGGGATGGAGCCTCTCAGAGAGTAGGGTGGCGACGGTGAAAGCCGTTTGGGCGTAGCCGTGGGGAGTGGTGATCGTGATGTTGCCGCCTTCGGCGTGGTCCGGAAAGGCGTCCTCCGGCACGAGGACGGTGAGTTGAGCCGGAGAGGCGAAGACGACGGTGCCACGGGCGGAGCCGATAGAGACCTTGGTTGGCTCGGTGTGGCTGGCCAGGAGCGCGCGGCCGCGCACGACGATTTCGCCTCCGGGGAGGGCAAAGGCGGGCTCGACGGAGAGGATGACGGGTGATTCGGCAGTTTGGCTCATAGGTGCGTACGTACTCTTTGAGACACTATCTTACGATGCCTATCTTACGATGCCGAAGTGCAGCAGGAGTTGAAGAACAATGAATCCGTAAAGACCGGCGCCAAGATCGTCAACCACGATGCCGACACCCTCCGGACGCAGTCGCTCAAGCCAGCGTATGGGCGATGGTTTCACGATATCAAAGGCGCGAAAAAGTAGAAAGCCGGCAAGCTGCGCCTTCCAGGTGAGCGGGGCGGCGACGAGCGTGAGCATCTGGCCGGCAACTTCATCGATGACGACGTGCGAGGGATCGTCGCGGTGACAGGCGCGCGCGGTCAGGGTTGCGGCGGGGATTCCGATGGCAGTAGCCAGCGCACAGTAGACCAGGGCTCCGGGGATGAGCAGGTGCTGCGGCAGGCTGTGGGCGATCAGCGCCCAAGTGAGCACGGCTCCCACGGAGCCCCAAGTTCCGGGACCGGGCTTGAGCGCGCCGGCGCCGAAGAAAGTTGCGACCGTCCAGGCCCAGTAGGGGCGAGTGGGGCGGGCCGAGCCTTTCTTCGTATGTTGACCCGTGTGCTGACCTGAACGTGGCCCCGTGGGCTGAATGGGGAGCTGCTCAGTTGGGCCTTGTGCGTCCATGATTCTCGCTTTCATCGGCCGAGCCGGACGCTCCGGGGCCTCTGCGCGGGCTTCCGATGCGGCGCTGGCTGGGCTCATTGTACTCGGCTTCGCCGCCGGATTCGGGGTCATTCAACGGTGAGGAGACGACGTAGCCTCCGCTGATCCATTTGCCGAGATCGATGACGCGGCAGCGGTCAGAGCAGAAAGGGAAGTCGGGATCGGTGGCAAGCACGATCTTGCGACATGAGGGGCAGCGGAGCGATGTCTTTTTCTTCTTCATCGGACATTTATCGGAAAGATATCAAGGTTCAGAGTTGCGGGTCTTCGTAATCTCTCAGGGGAAAGTGTTCTGCTCTCCCACCTTAGCCGCACAAAGAGCGCGCGTCGAAGGTGGGGCACCCAGCCTTTTTAATCTACAACAATCTGGCGACGAGGTCGTAATCGTGAGCTTCTTCGACGATGGCGCGGTGGAAGCTGCCGGGCTGGGGAGACTGGTGGTCTCCGAAATCGTTGATGAAAACCTTGCCGTCGATTTCAGGGGCGTGGGCGGGAGTACGTGCCTCCCATAGCAGGTCGGTCTCTTCGCTGGGCCCCTCGAGCATGACTTCGATTTCTCGGCCAATCCACTGCTTGCGGCGCTTGCGGCTGATGCGCTTTTGCAACTGCATGAGCTTGCGGCGGCGGCGCTCGATTTCCTTCGCTGGCACTTTGTCCGAGAGGAGAAAAGCGGCCGATCCCTCTTCGTCGGAGTAGGCGAAGACGCCGAGCCAGTCAAACTGCGCGGCGGTGACGAAGTCGCAAAGCTGCTGAAAGTCGTCTTCGGTTTCGCCGGGGAAGCCGACGAGAAACGAGGTGCGCAGGGTGAGATCGGGTACGGTCTGGCGCATCTTGGCGATGAGCTTGAGGAAGATCTCGGCCGAGCCGCCGCGCTTCATGCGCTTGAGCACCGAGGAGGCGGCGTGCTGCATGGGGACGTCGATATAGCGGCAGAGGCGCGGGTACTTGGCGAGAACTTCCAGCAGGCGCGGGGTGATCTTGTTGGGATAGGCGTAGAGGAAGCGGACCCAGCGGAGATCCTCGATTTGCGCGAGTTGTTCGAGCAGGGAAGCGAGGCCGTCTTGCAGGCCGAGGTCTTCGCCGAAGCAGGTGGTGTCCTGCCCGATGAGATTGATCTCGCGAACGCCCTGGGCGGCTAGGCGCTGGGCCTCGATGACGACCGAGGCGATGGTGCGGGAGCGAAACTTGCCGCGGAGCTGAGGAATGATGCAGAAGGCGCAGGGATGATCGCAGCCTTCGGCGATTTTGATGTAGGCGGAGTGGCGCGCGGTGGCGAGCAGGCGCGGAGTGTTCTCGTCGTAGAGGTAGCTGGGCAGTTCGGCTCGGGCGCCGTCCCAGCCGTCGCGGGCGAAGCGTCCGGCTTGCTGGCGGGCATCGCCTTCGGGGCGCGAGGCGGGTTGGTGCTGGCCGCCTTTGAGCTGCTGCGAGGCGCTCGGGTGCGGGTGCGGGTGCGGGGGGTGATCGGCAACCCCGTTAAGGATGGTGAAGGGAGTGGGTTCGATTGGGGCGGGAGCGATTCCGGCGGCGGCGAGAATATCGGCCAGTTCGCCGGTGCCGAGGACGGCGTCGATCTCAGGAATGTTCTTCTGAATCTCGTCGCGGTAGCGCTCGACCAGACACCCGGTGACGATGAGCTTGCGGGCGCGGCCGTGAATCTTGTGCTCGGCCATCTCGAGGATGGTATCGACCGACTCCTGCTTGGCGGTGTCGATGAAGGAGCAGGTGTTGACGACGATGATGTCGGCGTCTTCGGCGCAGGCGGTGATCTCGGCCCCGTTGATGGAGAGCATGCCCATCATGACTTCGGAGTCCACGAGGTTCTTGGGACAGCCGAGGCTGACGAAGCCGATGCGGAGACGCGGCGAGGGCTGGGCGGTTTCAGTGCTCTGATTTAGAGGCGCGGTACTACGGTCGGTGGACATTCGTTAAGTTATTTTAACAGCAGTCGGCTGGCTGGCGGGGGCGGCGAAAACAGCGGAGATCAGGAGTAGGTGAGGAGAAGGACTCCGCCGCAGACGAAGATGGTGGCGACCCAGCGGCGACGGTCTACGTTCTCATGCAGAAAGAACTTGGCGGCGATGGCGTTGGCGACAAAGGTGAGCGCGGCCGAGGCTGGGCCCATGAGACTGAGGTCGGCCCAGGAGAGGCCAACGAGGTTGCTGAAGAAGGCCATGGCCATAAAGAAAATGCCGCCAAAGAGCACACCGCCGGAGAGCACACGGGCGATGACGGCTAGGAAGCCGTGTTTGCGGTGGAAGTGGCCGAGGTCGCCGATGCGGCGCATGGCCAGGGCGATGAGAACGTCTCCGGTAGCCGAAGCGCAGACGGTGGAGAAGATGCAGACCCAGGTGTAAAGGTTCTTCATACCTGCTCCTGCATGGTTTCGGCGATGGGGACGGGAGTGGGTGGATGCTCGGTGCGGGATGGGCCTCCGGCGACGAGGCCGACGCCGACGGTGACCAGCACGATGCCGGCCCAGCGCTGCGGGCTGACATGCTCATGCAGCCAGAAGTGACCGAGCAAGGCCATGAACACATAACCGATGGAAGTGGCGGGAAGAACGTAGGTGAGATCGGCGAAGGAGAGCGCAGTCATGTAGCAGGACATGAAGCCGAGCAGGGAGAAGATTCCGAAGATGACCCAGGGATTGGCAAGGGCGGAGAAAACATGCGCGAGATGATGCACATCGATGGCTCCGACATCTTTCATGCCGCGCGCCAGGAAGGAGTCTCCGATGGAGCCGAAGACGACGATGGATAGTAGGACGAGGTATTTACGAAGCGTCAAAATGCGGTTCCTGAACCATGGTAAAAGGTGAAAGTGCAAGCTTCAAGGCACACGTACCACAAAAGCATAAAAGCATACGAGCTACAAAAGCCGCCAAAGCTGATTCTACTGGGTGCCGAGGGCCCATGCCTGCAACTCGCCGGTCTGGCGGAGAAGCTGAAGCTGGGCGCGGATGTACTCGAACTGGCTCTGGAGCAGGGCGACCTGCCGATTGGCGACATCAGCACGGGCCAGCTCCTCGTCGCGAGCGTTGGCGTGACCTTGCTCCACTTGGAGTTGCACGGCATCGATGTTGGCTTGCGCGACTTCATAATCGAGGCGGGTGACCTTGCTGGAGGCTTCTAACTGGCGGATGGTGTGCTGAGCCTTGACGGCATCGGCGGCGACCTGATCGCGGGCGGTCTGGGCATCGGATTCGGCGTGCAGCGCCTCGGCGTCGGCGGCAGCGGCTTTGGCATTCTGAGCGAGGTTGAAGATAGGAAAGCGAAGGCTGATGCCGAAGCTGTAGGCTTCGAGTGAAAAGCTTTTGTAGTACTGCGCGTAATTGTTGAAGCTGGCGTACTGGGCAAACTGCCCTCCCAAGTTAATAGAGGGATAGTTCATCTTGTGTTCGGCGCGGGCGCGGGCGCGGGCGCCGCGAAGGTGCTCGTCGGCGATGCGGACGCTGGCGGAGTTGGCGAGCGCGACCGAGGCAAGATCATCGTCGGCACGCTGGCCGGGAGTGGCCGGAATGGAGGCGCTTACGGTTGCCAGGGTTGCGGGCGAGCGGCCGATGAGGCGTCCGAGGCGCTCGCGAAGGACATCGCTGTTGGTTTCCAACTCGGCGATGCGGAGATCGACGCGGGCGGAATCGAGTTCGGCGCGTTTGCTGTCAAGCACGCTGCCAACGCCCTCCTGCTGACGCTGCTGCGCGATGTAGAGCGCGTGGTCCACGGCCTGCTTTTGCTGTTGAGCGGCGGTGAGGCGTTGCTGGGTGTTATCGAGTTCGATGTAGAGGAGGGAAGTATCGAGTATCACCTGCTCAGTGCGATCAAGGTATTCGATATTGGCGGCGATGGAGTCGCTGTGAGCGGCCTTGATGGTTTCACGAGTTGCGAAATTGAGCACGGTTTGGTCGTGGCTGACATTGAAGAGCGTAGGGAATTGTCCGCCGACGGCAACGGGCTGTCCGAAGCTGTAACCCAGGCCGGAGCCGAAGACCACGGTGGGCAAGTAGGCGTAGCGCTCGGCGCGATAACGGGCGGCGGCCTTGGCGCGGTCAGCAGAGGCTGAGACCATGACGCCGCTGTGCTTGAGAGCGAGTTCGAGAGCGGGGCGAAAGTCGATAAACTGGGCGCGGAGGGGCAACGCAGCCATTATAAGCAGCAGCGTTATCAACGGCAGGGCGATCAGGGGAGCGCGGAATTTCGGGGAGCCTGTTCTCGTCATGGTTGGGTCGTAGTCCTCCGCAAGCGGGCTCTAGGGTCGGCCCATGCGCCGGAGAGATTCGGCCGCGGGGCGATATGAACTGGCTAGGGTAAGCGCGGCGTTGAATTCGGCGGCTGCCTTGCTGGCGTCTCCACTTTTGAGCAGAATCTCGCCGAGGAGAAAGTGAGCGCGAAAGAGCGGAGCTTCCTCCTCGGTGTGGCCGCTCTGGATGTAGGCGCGCATCTGCTGCGCGGCGAGGGAAAGATTGCGTTTGGCATGTAGAAGCAGTTCGGCGGCGTCGTAACGGTCGGTGGGCTGAATGTGAGTGGATTTGATTGCGCGCTCCACGGTTTGCTGGAAGCGCTCCCAACTCTTGCGTCCGTAGAGGAAGCGGGCAAGATCGAGATAAGCGGCGGCAGAGTCGTGATCGAGGCGGATGGCCTCGTTGTACTCGTGTTCGGCCTTCTCGTACTGGCCCTGGTTGGCAGCGGCCCGGGCGCGAATCCAGGCGGCGTCGGCGGGATGCTCGGCAGCCAGTTCAGCGGCCATGGCAAGAGCTTTATCGGCGCCTCCGCCGACGATGGCAGGCGCTTCGGCGTAGTACTCGGCGAGGTCACGGGCAATGGGGACGTTCCCGCGGTCGAGCGAGCGGGCGGCGATAAAGGCAGCCACCGTCTTGCGCGCCAGCGGGTAGGCCACGAGCGGGTTGGCAGCGTTGGCCTTTTCCCCGTAACTGCGGCCGAGCCAGAGCTGGAAGATGGCATTGCCGGGATCTAGCTGAGTGGCGCGCTCGCAGTTTTGCACGGCGTCATCCCAGTCATGCAGGGCGAAGAAGACGCGGCCAAGGTAGTTGAAAGCCACGGCATCGTTGCCCACTGCCTGGGGGGTGAGCAGGCGCAGGGCATCATCGGCGCGTCCAGCATTGAGCAGGTCGCGGGGATTGGCGGCGGCGTGGGCAGCAAGCGGCAGGAGCACCACACACATAGGCAGCAGGAGAGCCAGCAGCAGGCGGCTGACCGGAACAAGCAGGCACGAGCGGAGGCGTGTGTCTCTGACCATTACGAAGGATTCTCGGCGATCTTTACCGCGACACCGTCGGCCATGGGCGATGGGCTGTAGGACTGGACCGCAATGAGGTCGCCGTCAGAGATGCCGCTGAGGATTTCGACCCGGGTCAGATTGGAGATGCCGAGTTTGAGCTCGCGGCGGCGCAGGTGATCGCCCTGGAGGACATAGACGTAGCTGTGGCCGCCGTCTTCGCGCACGGCCTCGCGCGGCACGGTGAGAGCGTCCTGCTTGCTGTTGGCGATGATGGTGGTGGTTACGTTTATGTTTGGCAGCAGCAAGTGCTCGGAGTTATCGACGTTGCAGAAGATCTCGGCGACGACGCGGGAGCCGCGGGCGACGACAGTGGAGGGAAGGGTGGCGACAGTGCCGTGCCAGGAGTGTCCGGGCAGAGCGTCCCAAGTAATTTTAACGGTTTGTCCGATGGCCAGGCGCCCGATCTCGGGTTCGTCCACGAAGGCGCGGACCTGGAGCTGGGAGAGGTCGGCTTCCTGTAAGAGCAGCTCTCCGGTATTAATCCACGCGCCGGCCCGGGCTGGAAGGAAGTAGACTGTGCCGTCAAAGGGAGCGCGGACATTGCAGTTGCGGACGACCTCCTCGTTGATATCGACGCTGATCTTGGAGTCGGCGATTTCCGATAGCGCGCGCGCCTGTTCATCGGGCGAGTAGCGGACGTGGGATTGAAGCTGGGAGAGGTCGGCCTGGGCGCGGTCGAGACGATCCTGGGCGGCAGCAACTTCGTCCTGGGTGGCGGCACCGCGCTGCTGAAGCCGTTGGAGAGCGGAGAGCTGGCGTTGCGCCGAGTCGCGCTCGGTGGTGGCCTTTTCCAGGTCGGCCTTGCGGAGGAGCAACTGCTGCTGGCTGCCTCCCGCCATCAGGTTGTCATATCTCTCCTGCGCTGCCTTGAGGCGGGAGTGCGAGTTGGCGAGGTCGCCGCGGGCGCGAGTGTCATCGAGCACGAGCAGCAACTGCCCGGCCTTTACGTGAGCGCCTTCCTTCACCAGCATTTTCCTCACCGTGCCAGACATCGGGGCGTGGGCTTCAAAGCCATGGATGGGTTCGACCTTTCCATTGGTGGCGATGGAGCTGGAGACTTCCTGCCGTACCGGCTTGACGACCGAGATGCGGATACGGCGCGGCCGAAGCTCAATGTAAGCCCCGAGTCCGACCAACATAGTCAGCAGGATGACCAGGATCGTGATCCAAGTTCGGCGAGCACCGCCGGTTGAGCTATTTAAGGTTCCGTTAGACATGAGTAAGGTTTCAGTATAAATGAGCGAAGGGCTCGGAATGATTCCAGACTAGGAGCTTGGTGGCAAAATTGGCAAGTTAGTTTGACCGATTCGCTGGGCAAAAAATCCTCTGGCGGAGGTGCGCGAGCGGGAATCGTGGCGCGGAGGCGGGCACGGAGGCGAAAAGAATCATCGAAGAACGGAGCGGCGAAATTAAGCAAGGCAGGAAAGACAGAGCCGGACGGGTGTGGAGGTGAGGCCAATGGCGGCGAGGAACTGGGGGAGCGTTCTTAAGAACGCGTTGGTAGATACGGAGCGGAATCACACGGCGGCGTTTGCAGCGGGACTTTCCTACTACTTCGTGCTGAGCCTGTTCCCGGCGCTGATCGCCTTGTCCGCGGTGGTGGCGTTTCTGCCGGTGCCCGACGTGTTCAACCAGACATTAACGCAGATGGCTCGCTTTGTGCCGGCTGACAGCATGGGAGTGGTGCGCCAGATTGTGCACGACGTGGTTAACCCGCATAGCGGAGCACTGCTGTCAGTTGGACTGATCGGTGCACTGTGGACGGCCTCCAGCGGCTTTGCCGGGATGATAGAGGCACTCAACGTGGCGTACCACGTGCCGGAGACGCGTCCCTTTTGGAAGACGCGGGGGTTGGCCTTGCTGATGACGTTTGGGATCGGCGGACTGCTGCTGATGGCTCTGGGAGTCATGGTGGTAGGGCCAAGGTTTGGCGATTGGCTGGCAGGAGTGCTGCACTTGAGCTTCCTGTGGGCGCGGGTTTGGCCGGTGCTGCGGTGGGCGGTTTCCGGGGCGTTCATTGTGGCGGCGGTGGAGAGCTTGTACTTTCTAGCGCCGAATGTGAAGCAGCGCTTTGCGCATACACTGGCGGGCGCGGTGTTCGCGGTGGCGGCTTGGCTTGGACTCTCGTTCGCGCTGGGAATTTATTTTCAGAGTTTCGCGAACTTTAATCGCACCTACGGCGCGCTGGGCGGAGTCATCGCGCTGATGACATGGCTGTACTGGAGTTCGTTCGTGATCCTGCTGGGAGCGCAGATCAACGGTCAGGTGCTGCAGGCAAGCGGAGACGGAACGGTGCGGCTCAAGCAGGCTCCGCCGGAGAAGGTGAAGGCAGTGCCGGAAAGCGACATCGCAGCGTAGACGGTCACTAATTTCCCACATTCGCCAGCTCCACATTTCGCCAAGAGATGGCGGATGTGGGCCACCTGGGGGTTTCGGCTAGAATAGCCGGATGGCTACGAAGAAGAAGACCGCAGCAAAATCCGCGGCGAAATCCGAACCCCAGGGCGCGACACGGCTGGGCTACACGCCGGATCACGCTGCCAGCGGGTTGGATCACAACTTTCCAACGATTGAGTGCTGGCCCAACCAATTTCCCTCCTATCTGATTGAAATCGACATCCCTGAATTTACCTCGGTGTGCCCGAAGACGGGACTGCCGGATTTCGGTACGGTTTGGATTCGCTACATGCCCGACAAGGCCTGCCTGGAGCTGAAGTCCCTGAAGGAATACATCAACGAATACCGCAACCTGGGAATCTTCCAGGAGAACATTGTGAACCGGATTCTGGAGGATGTGGTGAAGGCGGCCAAGCCAGTTTGGTGCGAGGTGCGGGGACAGTTCCGCCCGCGCGGCGGTCTGGGGACGCTGGTGGAAGCTCGCTGGCCAAGGCAAAAGTAACGCGGAAATGGACGGCCCCACATCTGCCAACTACGGGAGATATGGGCACCGACCATCGATAGTTCGTTCGGACTTCAAATTGACCACGAGGCAGACGGCTTATTAATAATGGCTTGGCTCCAGAGCAGGGACGCGTGCGGCGCTGGGCGACGACGGCGCTGGTGATACTGACGGCGCTGAACTTTGTGAATTACATCGACCGCTCGGTGCTGTTTGCCGTGCAGCCGTTGGTGCAGCATGAATTTCCGGGCTCGGATGCAAAGTTCGGGTTGCTGACCACGGCGTTTTTCTTTTGCTACATGGTGACGGCGCCATTTGTGGGCTGGCTGGCGGATCGTTATCCGCGTGGCCGCATTATGTGCGCGGGGGCGCTGCTGTGGTCGGCGGCGACGCTGCTGACGGCGGTGACGCACAACTTTACGGAACTGATGATCCGGCACACGCTGGTGGGCGTGGGCGAGGCGACGTTTGTCGCTATCGCTCCGTCGTTTCTCTCCGACATGCATCCGGAGTACCGGCGCGGCAGGGTGCTGGCGGTTTTCTACATGGCGATACCGGTGGGAACGGCGCTGGGATACCTGCTGGGCGGAGCCTTGGCGGCACGCTGGGGGTGGCGCGCACCGTTCCTGGTGGGCGCGGTGCCAGGGGTACTGCTGGGAGTGTTGTTGCTGCTGGTTCCGGAGCCGGAGCGCGGAGCGCAGGACCGGCTGGCGGTGACCCTGGAGCGCGGAACGTTTCTAGGGCTGTGGCGCAATCCGGCGTTCTGGAGTGCGACCCTGGGCATGGCGATGCTGACCTTTGCGGTGGGCGGAATGCAGGTCTGGATGCCGACATTTCTTTCGCGCATACGGGGAGTTCCGCTGGCGACGGCGAATCTGCGCTTCGGATTGATGACGCTGGCGGCGGGGATTCTGGCGACTGGGTTGGGCGGCTGGCTGGGCGACCGGATGGAGGCACGCAAGCGCGGCGGGCATTGTCTGATCTCTGCGATTGGAATGACGTTGGCGCTGCCCTCGGTGCTGCTGGCGGTTTTTCACGCGGGTGCGTGGATGTATCCGGCGATTTTTCTGGGCGAGTTTTTTCTGCTGCTGAATACGGCTCCGCTGAATGCGGCGATTTTGAATTCGGTTTCGGCGCCGATTCGCTCGACGGCCTTTGCGGTCAATATCTTCACCATTCATCTGCTGGGCGACGCGTTTTCGCCGAGCCTGATGGGCTATATCTCAGACCGTAGCAATATGCAGATCGCGTTTGTGGCGGCTTCGGCTGCGATTGCGATTTCGGCGGGAGTGCTGTTTGTGGGTGTGCGCTACGCGCCGCAACTGCCGCAGGGAGATGAGGCGTGAGCGCGTGGTATACGCTGAATCTGCTGGCCGGAGCAGGGCTGGGCGCGACCTGGCTGTATCACGCGGAGGCGGCGCGGCGCGGGATGCGGCAGATTGCCGACCTGACGCATCCTGAGCATGCGGTTGCGCCGGAGACGAAGTTGCCGCGAGTGAGCATCATCGTTCCGGCACGCAATGAGGCGGAGATGATCGAGGCCGCGGTGCGCTCGCTGCTTGCCATCGACTACCCGGACTACGAACTGATTGTGGTGGACGACCGCTCGGAAGATGCGACTGGCGAGATTCTGGACCGGCTGAAGGCCGAGCATGACTCTACGAATTACGGCGCGCGGCTGACGGTGGTACACGTGCGCGAGCTGCCGGCGGGCTGGCTGGGCAAGACGCACGCGATGTGGAGCGCGGCGCAACGGGCGACCGGCGAGTGGATTCTGTTTAGCGATGCCGACGTGCTGCACGCGCCGGCGGCGCTACGGCGCGTGGTCCATTACGCCGAGCAGGAGCAGGCCGCCCACATGGCGCTGCTGCCAACGATGCTGATGGAGAGCGTGGGCGAACGCATGATGATTTCGTTCTTCCAGGCCATGTTCATCTTTGCTCACCGTCCGTGGAAGGTTCGCGATCCGAGGGCGCGGGATGCGATGGGCGTGGGCGCGTTCAACATGGTGCGGCGCACGGCCTATGAAAAGATCGGCACATATCGATCCATGCGGCTGAGCGTGGTGGACGATATGCGCCTGGGGGAAAAAGTGAAAGAGGCGGGGATGGCCTCACGCGTAGCCTTTGGCGACGGCATGGTCCGTGTGCGCTGGGCGGTGGGGGCGCGGGGCGTGGTCCGCAACCTGACGAAGAACTTCTTTGCCCATCTGCGCTACAACCTTGCCTTCGCGGTGCTGGCTGCGATTGGGATGCTGTGGCTGCATCTGGGACCGTGGTTTGGAACCGTGTTTGCGACCGGGCGGGCGCGTGCGGGGTATGGGGTTGCGCTTTTTTCTCTGCTGATGGTGTACGTGGGGATGGGGATGCGCACGAAGATCAGCGTTGGCTATGTGTTGCTGCATCCGGTGGCGAGCGTGCTCATGGTGTTTACCCTGATGCGCTCCACGGTGCTGACGCTGGCGCGCGGGGGCGTGGAGTGGCGCGGAACGTTCTATCCGCTCAAGGAGCTGAAGAGAAATTGCTGAGAGGCGAGGTGGTTGAACCCGCGTCTCTCTTACCGGAAGTCACTACCAGGCGCGGTTGGACTTACCGAAGGGCGAGGTCGTCCTGCCATTGGTGGCGGGCCTGGCCTGAGCAGCATCGAATTCCGGTGGCGGATCGCCGGCCGCGACGCGAATCTGCTCACGGTCGTTGACGGCGATGATGGGATGGCCGCCGCGAGATTGGGTGACATCGCCCAGGACGGCGACGAACTTGCCGCGCAGGTAGGAGAGATCGCCAACACTGGCGCGGTTGCGCCCGGAGACTACCGCCTGAAACGAGCATTTGCGGCTAGGGCAGAGCGAGAGATGGGTGTTGCCGCTCTTGCGGACGGTGACACGGAAGACCTTTCCGGCAACGCATCCATGTTTGCCGATCAACTGCGTGGCGCTGGAGGCGGAAGTGCACTCCACTTGGATGTCGCGCGGCGGGGAGTCAGGCTTTTGCGCGGTTTGCGCAGGAGCGGTGGGAGCGGCGCTCTTCCGCGCGAGGGCGGGTATGACGAGCAACAGGGCGACGCACAAAAGAGAGCGTAAGTTCACTTGGTGGGTTCCATTTTGAGCGAATTATTGAAGCGGTTGAAGTAGTTGAACAGACCGATGGCGGCGGCAAGTTCGATAATTTCGCCTTCATCGAAATGCTGGCGCAGGTTGGACCAGAATTCGTCGTCGATGCGGGTGGAATTGAGAGTCTCGCGCTCGGCCAGTTCGAGGGCGGCTTTTTCGCGCGGGTTGAAATCCGAACGGGTGCGAAAGTTGGCGAGGTCGGCAATTTGTTCCTCGCTCCAGCCGTAGCGGCGGGCGAGCTGGGTGTGGGAGTTGAGGCAGTAGTCACAGTTATTAATCTGCGAGGTGCGGACGATAACCAGTTCCTTAAGCTTGACGCCGACGGTGCCGGTCTCCATGACGGCGCGGAAGTGCGCGATCATGGTGCGGAGAATCTCGGGGCGGTAGGCGACGGTGCGAAACATATTGGGCACGTTGCCGCGCTCTTTCTTGTAGTGGTCAAAGATTTCCTTTGCCAACGGGTCGGCCGCTTCGTAGGCGATGGTAGGGATGCGGGACATGGGAGTATTGTGGGGCTCATTGGGCGGCGTGTCTAGTAGGTTGAGCAAGGAAAAAGGCGGCCTTGGGAGCCGCCCGTGCTTGGGGCCGTTTTGGTCGGATATTCAGCGGTGTATTCGGAAGCGTTTCAATAGCCCAGGCTACTGCCGATCGAAGGCACCGATGCCCGCAGCCTCGTCGTCCTGAATGTCAAACACTTTGTAGAGCTTGGTAATTTGCAGCAGATCGTGCACCTTCTTGGTGAGGTTGAGCAGTTTGAGTTCGCCACCGGCGGTGCGAATGCTAGTGAAGGCGCTGACGAGTTCGCCGATCCCGGAGCTGTCAATGTAGGAGACGTCGCCCAGGTTGAGGAGAATTCTGTTGTGGCCCTGAGCGGAGAGGTCCTTCACGGTATCGCGCAGCACGACGCTGCCCTCGCCAAGAGTGATACGCCCGCTGAGATCGACGACGGTGACACCCTCGACCTGACGCGAGCTTGCTTTCATCGTCACTGGTTGTCCTCCTTGCTGCGGTCGCGGCCCGGACCGCGTACGAATTTAATCATAATGACTTCGGTGCCGGGAGACATGGTCTGAAAACGAATTTCGTCCATGAATGTCCGGATCAGAAAAATTCCGCGTCCCGATGCCTTGAGCAGGTTTTCCGGGGCGAGAGGGTCGGGGAGCGTGGATGGGTCCAGCCCTGGCCCTTGGTCGCACACGGCCACGGTCAAGGCGTCGGGCGTGGCTTCGAAGGAGAGGGTCACGCGCTTGGTTGGATCGCAGCGGTTTCCATGGAGGACCGCATTGACGGCGGCTTCGCGTACGGCCATGGCGATGCGGCCACATTCGTCGGACTGAAAACCGAATCTTGCGGCAACCTCGGCGGCGGCCTGCTCGGCCTTGGTTACGCTCGCCAGAGTGGACTCGAGGGTGTAGGAAACCCGGGTTGCGTTGATTGCGTGCGGTTCATCCATCGTCTCATCCATCTACCAATTCAAATTTACCAGTTCAGGCGAATCAAGTCGCCCACAATCGTTGCCTCTAAGGCGGCCAGGTTCGGCAGCAGCGCGGTTGCGTGAACCAGTTCGTCCGCTGGGTAGGTGGTGGGCACGGCGAGAACGGGCATTGCCGCATCTGATGCGGAACGGATGCCATTGGGTGCATCCTCGACGGCAACGCAGTCGGCGGGGGCAAGGCCAAGCAGAGCGGCACCACGCTGGAACGGCTCGGGATGCGGCTTGCCGTGCTCGATATCGGTGCCGGTAATCATGAGTTCTGGAACGGGAAGGCCGGCGATGCGCAGGCGGTGGGAGGCCAAGTCGCGGGTACCGCTGGTGACGATGGCCCAGCGGCTTGGCGGCAGCGAGGCGAGCAGGCGGGCGGCTCCGGCGAAGACGACGACATCGTAGGATTCGGCGATTTCACGGCGCTCCAGGTCGAGCAGCTCGGCTTCGGCATCGAGCCCAGGTGCGAGCAGGCGAACCGTGTCGATGGCGCGGCGTCCGTGGGCGGTATGAGCGGTCTGGGCGGGATCGAGTCCGTTGCGCAGACCCCAGTCGCGCCAGACCCGAGTGACTCCGGCGGTGCTGTCGATGAGCACGCCATCAAGATCGAAGAGAACGCCTTGGACGAGGAGAGATGTCATGGATTGAGTGTAAAAGAAAAAGATTGCGGTTGCGTTAAGCGCAGCGTCGAGGTGGCCCACATCCGTCTTCCTCGGGCAAATGTGGGATGCGGATTGCGTGGAGATTACGCTGATCGCGATGATTCGGAGAAATTCATGCGAATTGCTTAGGGCGCGGGAGAACAAAACGTCCTATGATGGCGCGAGAGATGGTGAATATGGGTGTGCGAGTTGCGCTACTAATTGCGCCACGAGTTGTTCCGCGGCTTGTATTGATGTTTGTGCTAATAGCGTCGGTTGCGACGCTATGCGTGCCGTGCTTTGCGGCCGAGAAACTGATCGCGTTGACCTTTGACGACGGACCGCGGCCTTACGTGCTCTACGGAGTGAAGCATCCGGGCGCGGGGCCGGGGATGCTCGACGTGCTGGACCGCAATGGGGTGAAGGCGACGTTTTTTTACATGGGTTGGAGACTGACGCCTAAGACCTGGGGCGAGACTCCGCATGAGACCAACATTGGCGTGAGCTGCCTGGACGCGGCGCACGATGTTCTGCGGCGCGGGCATGAGATTGAGAACCATACATACAGCCATGCCGACCTGCGCATCGCCGAGCGCAAGAAGGGCGAGGGCTGGGTGCTGGGCGACGTGGAGCGCGGAGCCGAAGCGGTGAAGTCTGTGAGCGGGACGAAGCCGCTGTGGCTGCGCCCGCCGGACTGGGATCTGCCGGACGACGCACGTCACGATCTTGAGGCTCGCGGCTTCCACATTCTGACAATCTCAAGCCAGAATCCGGTGGCACTGCGCGACGTGAATTCGCAGGACTACCTCTGCGCGGGCAAGGGCACGGGCTGCCCGAAGCCGTCGCTGGCGCAAAGTGTGATCAAGGCCATTGAACAGCGGGAGAAAAAAGGCGTGTACACGCACGTGCTGGCCTTCCACGAACTGACGACTACGACGGTACAATTGCCGGAGCTGATCGCGACGCTGAAGGCGAAGGGGTATCGCTTTGTGACCGTGACGGAGTATATGAAGCTGGTTAAGAATTGAGAACGACAAGAGCAAGAAAACGTTTAACCACTAAAGTAAGTTCATGGAACGGGGGAAAAAGTCGAGATGAAAAAATACTCTATCGCGGTTCTGCTCGTACTCCTGCCGACGTGTTTATGTTTTGGCCAGGTACCAAGGGTTCCTTTGAATACCGCTCGCGGCTCTGATGTGTATGTCGGCGCCATGGTCGTGTTGCCAGATAATGGCAGGTTCGGCAACTATCGTCTCTACGGTGGCGAAGGTGCGTACACCAAAAAACTAAGTGCTCGGTGGGCTGTTATCGCTTCGGGAGCAGGTGTGTACGGAAAGTTTCTTAACGTGACTCAGATCACGGGGACTGCCGGTGTGAAATTCAATTTCTTGACTGGCAGATTTCGTCCGTACGGCACCACCCAGATCGGCTTCGTCTATCAGTCCTCCAACGATGAGTTCGCGGCTGATCACCATCCTCCATTAAAGCCACACACGACTGATATCGAGGACGGTCTCACGTATCGCCTCGGAGGTGGCGCCGATCTTCAGCTCAGCCACAGAATCTATTGGCGGATAGTTCAATGGGATGTTCAACCCGAGCCGTGGGCGCGTCACACTCCTCTCGACGTGAATTTCAGCAGTGGAATAGGATACCGATTTTTCTAGGAGGCTATTGGGCATGGGTGGGGGCGACGTAGCAATTGACGTCGTCACTGTGGATTCTTGTTCTCCGGCGCGTCGGTGTCTCCGGCGCATCGGAAGCCGGCGTAGCTGCGTTCGGTGCCCCCGGAATCGATGCCGCGATTTGAAACCCGGATACTCGACGCACGGTTCTTCCAGGAGCCTCCGCGCTGGACCACGCTAACAGGCTCGCCGGGCTTAAACGGGTCGCTCATCCACTGCCAGAGGTTGCCGAGCATATCATAGAGTTGCCAGGCGTTCGGCTTTTTACTGGCCACTTCATGGGTGTGGGCGTAGCTGTTGTCCTTGTACCAGGCGATCGCATCCAGATCATCCGCGTAGCGTGAGGCTGGGTTGTTGGCGCGCGCCGCATACTCCCACTCAGCTTCGTTCGGTATCCGCATCCCGACCTTTGAGCAGTATTCATGCGCGTCCATCAGATTGACCTGCTCGACGGGCAACTGGTCACTGCCGTGGAAGAAGCTCGGATTCTCACCCGTTACGCGCTGATAGGCGCCCTGCGTCACCAGGGTCTGTCCGATCCAAAAGCCCTTGGCGATGGTGACCTCGCGCGGCGGTTTCTCATCTTCGTCGCAAGCCGCATCGCCCGGCGAGCAGCCCATCATAAATTTTCCCGGCGGAATCCAGACGTAGGTGAGCCCGTCTTTGGGATTGATCTTGGTGACGACTGGCGCGGACTGTGCGACGGATTGTCCTTCGGGCGAGGGCGCTGCCGCGACCGTTGCGAAGGTGAGCATGAGCCCCAGGAACAGCGAGAAAAGAATCAATCGTTACATTGGTAACTCCATTTCTTCGGAATTGACAGCGGTGGGAGCAACGGCAAGAGCAGGGTCAACTACCCCACGTTAGCCAAAGACGGGCTAACATGGGCCACCCGCCAATTTCCCGACGTTAGCCAAAGCCGGTTAACATGGGCCACCCGCGCGGATCCGTCGCACGGTCGCGTCATTGGAAAACTTCCGCCAGATCGGACACTTCGAGCCAGTCTCCCTCCATTGGCAAACGGAAGAAACAGGCCGCCGATCCTTTTTTCCACGTCGCAAGCAGGATCTTGCGAGCATGATGGCGGCGAGCCACAGCACGAAGGCGTAAAGCATCCTGGGCCGTTGGCCGCGCTGCTCTTCCACCCTTAACCTGAATCAAGATAATCTGAAAACAGTCCCCGCGCTTGGTTCCTTCGTACGGCTCTCCATGATCCTTGCGAATTGCGAGGAGGTCAACTACGCCGCGCGATTCTCGGCCCTCCGCTCCCGTGAACTTCAATAATTGCCAGTGGGGCCACGGCGCTTTTGCTACCGCCTGTCGGATGCGAACCTGCGCCATTGTGACTGCCCACTTCGCGGTGTGGGAGGCAATCTTGAATCGTCTCTCATACTCGGTTAGCGGCTTGCTATCTTCGTCCACGATTTGCTTCTTTATCAAGCGTTTCCCATAGGCCACCTTGCTCAGTCCACCTGCTTCTTCAATTCATACAGCAAATTCATTGCCTCGCGCGGGCTGAGGGAGTCGAGGTCGGCTTCGCGGAGGCGGTCGAGAACGGTGTTGGAGACGGGGGTGAAGATGGTCAACTGCACGGGGCCGGACTTGTCAGGCTTGGGAGCAAGCTGGGTGGTGGCGGTGTGCTCGGCGTTCTCGTGCTGGTGCAAGACCTCGCGGGCGCGGGAGATAACTTCGGCGGGGAGACCAGCGAGTTTGGCGACTTCGATGCCATAGCTCTTATCGGCGGCGCCGGGCGAGACTTTGCGCAGGAAGACGATGCTGCCGGCGCTCTCCTTGACGCTGACGTGATAGTTCTTGACCGAGTCGAGCAGCGTCTCCAACTCGGTGAGTTCGTGGTAGTGGGTGGCGAAGAGCGTCTTGGCGCGGCTGTGCTGGTGGATGAATTCGACCACGGCCCAGGCGATGGCGAGGCCGTCATAGGTGGCGGTGCCGCGCCCGATCTCGTCGAGCAGGATGAGCGAACGCGGAGTTGCGGTGTTGAGGATGGCGGCGGTTTCCGTCATCTCAACCATGAAGGTGGAGCGGCCGCGCGCTAGGTTGTCCGAGGCTCCGATGCGGGTGAAGATGCGGTCGACGGTGGAGAGGCGGGCGCGGGTGGCGGGCACGAAGGAGCCCATCTGCGCCATCAGCACGATGAGCGCGGTCTGGCGCAGGTAGGTGGACTTGCCTCCCATGTTGGGGCCGGTGATGAGCAGGATCGACTGCTTGGAGGCGTCGAGGTAGAGATCATTGGGGACGAAGCGGTCGTTGGAGCCTGTGAGTTCGGGCTGCTCGATGACGGGGTGGCGGCCTTCGAGGATTTCGAGCAGTTGGGCGTTGTCCTCAGAGCCGTTAAACTGCGGGCGGCAGTAGTTGCGCAGCGCGGCAAGATGGGCGAAGGAGAGCAGCACATCGATCTCGGCCAGGGCCAGCGCGCTATGGCGGATGCGGCGCGACTCGGCGGCGATAGCTATGCGCAGTTCGGCGAAGAGACGGCGCTCGATTTCGACGATCCTTTCTTCGGCGGCGAGAACCTTGGTTTCGTATTCCTTTAGCTCCGGGGTGGTGAAGCGCTCGGCGCCGACAAGGGTCTGCTTGCGCTCGTAGTCGGCGGGGGCGTGTTGCAGGTTGGACTTGCTGATCTCGATGTAAAAGCCGAAGACGTTGTTGAACTTGACCTTGAGCGAGCTGATGCCGGTGCGCTGGCGCTCGCGCTGCTCGATCTGGGCGATGTAGTGTTTGCCGTTGCAGCTGATGTCGCGGAGTTCGTCGAGCTGCGGATCGAGTCCGTTCTGGATGACTCCGCCATCGTTGAGGGTAATGGGTGGCTCAGGGAGGATGGAGCGCTCGATGCGCTCACGCACGTCGGTGAGTTCGTCGAGCAGATGCTGGAGGGCGGTAAAGCGCGCGGCAGGGAAGTGCGAAAGGGCGCGGCGCACGGCGGGGAGCTTTGCAAGCGATGCGGCGAGGGCAAGAATGTCGCGCGGGTTGGCGGTTTCAAGGGTGATGCGGCTGAGCAGGCGCTCGATATCGAGAATGCCGTCGAGCGAGCGGCGCAGCTCTTCGCGATGAATGATGCCGGCGAGTGCGGCGGAGACGGCATCGAGGCGTTGTCCGATCTCGGCGACATCGATCGAGGGGCGCAGCATCCAGGCGCGCAGCAGGCGCTTGCCCATCGGAGTGAGGGTGTGGTCGAGGGCGCGGAAGAGCGTTACGGCGTCTCCGGAGCCGGCAAAGAGGGGCTCGATCAGCTCCAGGTTGCGGACGGTGACGGCGTCAAGGATGAGGCAGTTCTGGCGCTCATAGTAACCGATGCGGTCGATGTGGCCCAGCGAACCGCGCTGGGTCTGGCGGATGTAGTGGAGGATGGCTCCGGCGGCGCAGGCGGCGGCGTTGTGGTTGGCGAGGCCGAAGCCTTCCAGCGATAAGACGCCGAAATGATTTTCAACCAGGGGGATGGCGTAGTCGGTGGCGAAGATCCAGTCGTCGAGCGGAGTCTCGCTCCAGCGCGCGAAGGGCGCAAACTCGGTGGACGCAAGGCGCGGCGCGGGCGTGAGGGCATTGGGCGCAGGCGAAGCGGCGGCGAGGCTGGGCTGGGGCGCGGCGGATTGGAAGAGCGGCAGCGAGGCGGCGTAGAGGAGTTCGCGCGGGCGCAGGGTCTGCAACTCGTCGGCGACGCGGCGGTCGGCGTCGGGGCCGGTGAATTCGGTGGCGCGGAATTCGCCGGTGGAGAGATCGAGGGCGGCGAAGCCGAGGGTGGAAACCGGACCGCTGCCGTGACGGGCGACGGCGCAGAGAAAATTATTCTCCTCCGAGCCAAGCTGCGAGTCGGCTGCGGTGCCGGGGGTGACGACGCGGGTGACCTCGCGGCGCACCAGTTTCTTGGTGAGCTTGGGGTCTTCGACCTGGTCGCAGATGGCGACCTTGTATCCCTTGCGAATGAGTTTGGAGATGTAGCCCTCGGCGGCGTGGTAGGGAACTCCGCACATGGGGAGGGCGACGCCATCGACCTTCTGACGCGAGGTCAGGGTGATCTGAAGCTCGCGCGCGGCGGTGACGGCGTCATCGAGGAAGAGCTCGTAGAAGTCTCCGACGCGAAAGAACAGCAGCGCGGTGGGATGCTCTTTCTTAATTGCGGCGTGCTGCCGCATCAGCGGTGTTGAGGTTTCACTCATGGGAAAAAATTGGGGGTCTCAAGAGGGCGAGTATAGCAGAGCCGGGCTGGCTTGAGAGGATTCGAGCGCGGGCGCATGGAAGCGAGGTGGAGGCAGGAACGGACCGTGGCTACCCGCTGAACAAACCTTGTCCCCATACCGAACAACGTTCTCAGCGATGCACTCCTAACGGCACTCGCGGAAATCCCGGAGTTGCGCGACGGCATCATGGCAATTCGAAGGAGGGCTATATGCGCCACATCCCGAACTCCAAGAAGCTGAGTCTGGTTCTGTTCTTTGCTTCTGTAGCGTCGTTGGTACTGTTACCCGGCTGCGGAGGCAGTCGGAGCACACACACCGCTCCTGGTTCTGGGAGCGCACAATCTAAGACCTTTGTTTATGTCACGACCCTGGTTGAAAGTCTCGGCCTGAGTGGCACCACTTACACGGGTTCAGGCGGCATCTCCGAATTCCAAATGGCTTCCGACGGCACGCTGACAAAAGCGCCGGGCTCGCCTTTATCGTTCGGCTCGAACACGCCGACGACGCTGTCGGCAGACCCGCTCGGCCGGTTCCTGTTCGGCGCAAGCGCGAACAGCATATTCACCTTCAGCATCACGCCCAGCAGCGGCGAACTTGCGCAGGTGGTAAGCACTACGCTTCCTCCCGCGCCGAGCGCGGACTTTGCGGGCGGAGCTATGGCCGTGGACCACGCAGGTAACTTCCTGTATGCACTCACCCTCAATGGACTGAATGTTTATTCCATTGGGGCCAGCGGTGCACTGACGAGCGTGCAGACGATCACGACGGCGGTTGACTTGCCGAGCGGAGGGCTCGCACTGGATAGTGCGGGGAAGTACCTCTACGCGGTAAGCGTTGGGAACACCAACATCGGCGTAATCAGCCCAACGGTGTTCTCGGTCGATTCCACATCGGGAAAGGTGACAAAGGTCAGCTCGTTTCCGGCCTATCAGTTTGGCACGGGAGGGCTGGCAGTGAATCCGAATGGGAACTTTGTTTACGTCCTGACTGCAAGCCCGGTAGCCAACCTGGTTTTCGCAAACACCGGCGGAACCATAACGCAGGTGCAAGACACGGGATGCGGCTGCGATTCGGATAATGAAGGCAGATTTGTCCTGATGCACCCCTCAGGTAAGTTCCTCTACGAAACGATCAGCAATGAAGTCATCGGAATGACAATTAACAGCGATGGCACGCTGGGCGCAGCGATCTCGCCATTTTTAGGCTTTCCTCTAACGGCTAGCCCTGGAATAAATGTCGCCATTGCGCTAGACCCTGGGGGTAACTTTCTATTCGCGTCGCAGAGCCTGCTCACCGGTCCGAACTTTACCCTCACGACTCCCGTTATCACGGAGTTTGCGGTGGATGCAGCTACAGGGAACCTGAAGCAAAATCCAGGCTCGCCGTTTATGCTCGACGTGGCATCCAGCGATCCCTTCGCGACGGTCGCAGTGAGTGTTCCGCAATAGGCGCCCCGCAATAGCAGTCGCCGTCCGGCAAGCAATTCGTATTTGACTCAGAAGCCAGGGAGTGGTTTGCTATCGCAATGGAACTTCGGAAAGATCCAATCACACGTTCCTGGGTTGTCACCGGGGATCAACCGTCGCAGGGCCGGAATTTGCAGCAGGTTTGTCCGTTCTGCCCGGAGTCGCCGCAACAGCCGCAGGTGATTTCTTCGATGGCATCGGTGAACTATGGACCGTGGTCGGCGCGGGCAGTGGTGCATCCTCTGCCGCTGTATCACGTGGAGGGCGATCCGGGACGGCGCGGGGTTGGGCTGTACGACGTGATGCGCTCGGTGGGCGCGCACGAGGTCATTGTCGAGAACGCGCGCCACGACCGGCAGCTCTGGACCGCCTCGGATGTGGAGATCGAGCAATTTCTGCTGCTCTGCGCCCAGCGGCTGGAGGATCTGAAGCACGATCACCGCTTCAAGTACGTGAGCATTTTCAAGGATTTCGGATCGCTCAGCGGACAGGAGTTCGACCATCCCACGTCGCAGATGGTGGCGACGACCTACGTGCCGCGGCGAGTGCTCTACGAACTGAGGTCGGCGCGCGAACACTATGCGCAAAAAGAGCGCTGCGTTTTCTGCGACATTCTGACCCAGGAACTGCACCAGCGGGAGCGCATCGTGGAGATTCGGGGCGACTACGTTGCTTGCTGCCCGTACGCCTCGCGCGCGCCGTTTGAGACCTGGATCATTCCGGTGAGCCACGATGCGCATTTTGAGCACACTGCAACCTCGCGGCCGGGTGCGCTGCGCGATTGCGCTTCACTGCTGCGCCGAATGTTGAACCGGATTCGCTCGATTACCGACAGCTTTCACCTAGTGGTGCACACCGCGCCAAACACGCAGCACCAGTCGAAGGCGCTGAATTACTGGCGCACGATCAACGAAGACTACCACTGGCATATCGAGATTCTGCCAATCCTCCAGGAGAGGCAGAAATCGTACTCCTTCAAGGAAACCTATCGCTCGGCGGTGATGCCGGAGGACGCGGCGGCACGGCTGCGCGAGGCGCCGACGGAGCACACGCTGACAAGCACGTAGGGCGCTGCGGGGCAGAGCAGAAAAAGGAGCAGGCGAGCCGCCCCGAACGCTTTTGCTGCCAGCCGCAGACGCGAGTTCGAGCAGTTTGGCTTGCGTGTTATACTCAGGCGTTACCGAGCGTTGTGCGGTAGTGGTATGCCCGGTTGGCTGGATGGGGCAACACCGAGAAGCTATTTTTCCAGAAATCACACAATCTACGAGGTTCGCATGTCCGGCCATTCAAAGTGGGCCACAATCAAGCACAAAAAGGGCGCGCTGGACGCTAAGCGCGGCAAGATATTTACCCGCCTGATCAGGGAAATCACCATGGCGGCGAAGTCCAGTGGTGATGCGGAAAAGAATCCTAGACTGCGCACGGCAGTGGCTGCGGCAAAAGCCGAAAACATGCCGCAGGACAACATCAAGCGCGCGATTCAGCGCGGCACCGGCGAACTGCCGGGCGTGACCTACGAAGAGATCACCTTCGAGGGCTACGGGCCGGGCGGCAGTGCGCTGCTGGTCGAGACCTCGACGGATAACCGCAACCGCACGGTGAGCGATATTCGCCACATCTTCGGCAAGAACGGCGGCGAAATGGGCGTAGCAGGCTCGGTCGCATGGATCTTCGCCAAGAAGGGCGACATCGTGATTTCTAAGTCGCAGGCCAAGGAAGACGACCTGCTGAACATCGTTCTGGAGCACGGGGCCGATGACCTGCAGGACGATGGCGACAACTGGGAGATTTTGTGCGATCCGGCGGTGTACGAAGCAGTTCTGGAAGCGGTGAAAGCCGCCGGGTACACTCCGGAACTCAGCGAAGTCAGCATGATCCCGCAGAACTACATCAAGCTGGAGGGTCAGCAGGCGCGCACGATGGTTCGCCTGATGGAAGCGATGGAGGACTACGACGACGTGCAGAACGTGTACACGAATGCCGACATCGACCAGAAGGATCTCGAGGAAGTCGCCGGCTAACGGCGTATCAGTGAGTTTTAGGCGGGGCCGCTTCCAAAAAGGGCGGCCCTTTTCATATGGGTCGAATGGGGCTTGGAACAGGGTTGCTGGCCTGTTACCTTATTCGGGGTTATCTTGACCATGATGAAATCGTTTCGTTTGGCAATCTTCGCTCTGCTGATGCTTGGCACTACGGCAGCGATCGCTCAGGACATAATGGCTCAAGACGGCGACGACGCGGCGGCGATCCGGCGCGAACACTGGACCGCAGGCGTGCTGGCCAGCGTCGGCAACGGTCTGTACGACCGCACCAATGTCCACTTTGTGCGTGCAGGGGTGCGGGTGGGCCGGGTGATGACCGGAGAACTCGGTTCGGGATGGGCGCGGGGCACCTTTGAAGTGGATTCCGAGATCATGCCGCTGGAGATGATTCTGTGGGGCGGCTACCGGAACGTGTATGCCCTGGGGGTGAACCCTCTGGTGATGAAGTGGAATTTTACCCGTGGGAAGAAAGTGATTCCGTATTTTCTGGCGCAGGGCGGGATGCTGTGGAGCACGGACTACATTCCTCCGGGCAACACATCGAAGATTAATTTCACCTCTGGTCCGGGGATTGGCCTGAATTATTTTGTGAAGCCGGGGCGCTCGGTGAACTTCGACTTCCGGGCCACGCATCTGTCGAATGCCTCCCTGGGCGCTCACAACCCAGGCGTCAATTCAAGCTTGCAATGGTCGGTGGGGTACAACTGGTGGAAGCAGTAAGCGGGGAGCTGAAAATTGCCATCGCTGATTGAGTGTGTACCGAATTTCTCCGAAGGACGCGAGCGGGCGCGCGTTGACGCCATCGTCAACGCGATGAAGCGCGACGGCGTGTATCTGCTGGATTGCGAGATGGACGCCGACCACAACCGCTCCGTGGTTACGCTGGTGGGCGAGCGCGAGCCGCTGCTGGTGGCAGTGCTGGCAGGCATCGGCAAGGCAACGGAGCTGATCGACCTGAACGTGCAGCGCGGGGCTCATCCGCGGCTGGGCGCGACCGACGTGGTGCCGTTCATTCCGATTGAAGGCGTGACCCTGGAAGACTGCGTGCAGATGGCACGCGAGCTGGGAGAGCAGGTGTGGCGGCGTTATCAGGTGCCGGTGTATTTCTACGAAGCCGCCGCCGCGAGGCCGGAGCGGGTGAACCTGGAGAATATCCGGCGCGGGCAGTTTGAGGTAATTCGCGAGGAGATCACGACTCTGGAGTCGCGCCGTCCCGATGTTGGCGACCCGCGCTGCCATCCGACGGCGGGCGCGGTGGTGATTGGCGCGCGCAAGTTTCTGGTGGCCTACAACGTCTATCTCCAAAGCAAGGACGTGGAGATCGCAAAGAAGATTGCCAAGGCGGTTCGCTTCTCGGGCGGCGGATTCCGCGCGGTGAAGGCGATGGGCGTGGTGGTGCGCGGACAGGCGCAGGTTTCCATGAATTTAACCGACACCGATCTTACGCCGATTGCGAGAGTCTTTGAGTTTGTGAAGCGGGAAGCGGAGCGCTACGGGGTGTTAGCACAGTCGAGCGAGATCGTGGGACTGGTGCCGAAGCGGGCGATAGAAAACGCTGCGGAATGGTTTCTGCAAGTGGAGAACTTCGACTCGTCGCTGATTCTGGAAAACCGGTTGGCGGCGGTGATTGGTGGCAAGAGCGCCATTGGCGGGCTGCGCGCGGGCGTGGAGCCATTCATTGAGCAACTGGCGGCTGCGACGGCGGTGCCGGGCGGGGGCAGCGCTTCGGCGGCGGCCGGAGCGATGGCCGCAGGACTGGCATCGATGGTCGCCCGAATGTCACGCGGGAAGAAAGCCTGCGTTCAGTTTGACGCGGAACTGAATGTGGCTCTGGCGCAACTGGAAGTTCTACGTGAGGAATTGAAGGCGGCGATCGACGCGGATGCGGATGCCTATCAGGCGGTGGTGGCTGCCTTCAAGTTGCAGAAGAATGCCACGCCGGAGCAGGCTGCCGCGGCAGGCGAGGCGGTGGCGACGGCCTTGCGGGGCGCCTCCGGCGTGCCCCTGCACGTGGCAGAATGTGCTGCCGAGGTGAGCGCGCTGATCGAGGCATTGCGCACGAAGACAAATCCAAAGATGGGCAGCGACCTGACGGTGGCCGCGGCCCTGGCGCGGGCGGCCACGGAAGGCGCCGTGGCAAATGTGGAGATTAACTTGGAATCTTTTGAAGCAGGGGCGGAGAGCGCATTCATTGCGGAGACCCGCGTGAAACTGGCGGGACTGCGGAATAAGCAGCACTGAAAAAGTCGATCGGCAAACTACGACTTTTAACTAAGTGATGGATTCAGGCAGTCAGAGGTACAATTGTGGATATGAAGACATTTTCAATTGCACTCGTTCTGGCCTGTGCGCTCTGCACGAGTGTCCTGGCCGCTCCGCTGGGAACAAACACGCGAACCGTGCTTCCGGCGCAGATTCAGCAGATTATCTCGGTGGATTACCGTGCTCTGCGCAATTCGTCGAGCGGCGTCGCGCTGAAGAATCGCGTGCTGCCGGAAAATCTGAAAGCGTTTGAAACTTCTCTGCGCGGCATGGGCGTGAACCCGGATACGGATGTGGAGCAGCTTACGTTCGTCGCCTATCGCACGGCGAAGGGAGCGGTTCGCAACTTCGGCGTTGCCAATGGGCAATTCGAGCCCAAGAAGGTAGTGGCTCGCCTGAAGAAGAAGGAGAAGAGCGAGAAGTATCACGACTCTGATCTTTGGTCCACCGGCGGCGCCTTTGTCATGACGTTTCTGGACGACAACACCATCTTGTTCGGCGAGACAAACTCGGTGAAGGATGGGTTGGATGTCCGCAATGGCGATCAGCTGGGCATTTCCTCAATGCCGGACATGCAGGAGATGATCGTTGAAGCCGAGAGCGGGCCGGTATGGAGTGTGCTTGATCAGCAGGGCACGCAGAACATGCTACGCTCGGCGTTGGGCGCGGCTTCTGCACTGGCGGATTATGACACGATCAAGAAGCGCCTTCTGGGATCGCGTTACACCCTCGACCTGCAGCACGGCGTGGACTTCGGTTTGAACGTGCAGACCTCGGATTCATTCACGGCAGGCACACTTTCCGCGTTGATGCATGCGGGCATACTGTACAAGAGGGCTGCCGGCACGGTCGATGAAAAGAGCGCGATGGACAGCATGCAAGTCGACTCTGACGGCGGTCGCCTGACGGTAAAGTTCAAGGCCGACGACAGCAAGTTTCAGGCATTATTGAAGAGTGACTTGTTTCAGGCGGTTTCACACTAAGACACCAGTTCATGGATTGTGAAGCGAGGCGGCCCGCCGTGGCCGCCTCACTTTTAGCGTCGGTGGCAAAGTCGTAATTAGAGTTCCTCGAACAGTCCTTTGCGCAGGGCGCGAACCGCAATTTCAATGCGGCGGTAGCGCACCCAGGTTCCTTGTTTGTGTGCCTCGACCAAGCCTGCGTTCTTCAGAATTTTCATATGATGCGAAATGGTCGGCTGGGCGAGTTTGATTCGCTGCTCAACGTCGGAGGCGGTCCAGCCTTCGCTAGCGCCGGTTTTGCGAGGCGTGCCGGGATGCAGCAGGCGCAGGATCTTGCGCCTGGTTGGATCGGCAACGGCGCGAAGCGCCAAGCTTAGCTTATCGGTTGCAGCCTTCATAATGGTTCACCAAATCATAAAACAACCGGGAGCGACGGCAAGCGGCAAACGTATCCGGCGGCTGTTGTTACAAGAAAGCTACTGGGAAACCACTAGATCGACACACATCGATCTAGTGCTTGAGGAAAGCGTTGTAGCCTGCGCTGACAAGACGGGCGCGGATAATCTCGGCTTCTTTGATATCAGCGTATGGGCCCACCTGGACGTGGAACAACTTGTCTCCGGGCTGACTGACAATGACTGGATATTGCTGCTTCTGGAGCGCGTCCCGGAGCAACTTGGCGTCGTCCTGATAGCGTACGGCGGCAATCTGCACGAGATAGCCGGTGCCGAGCGTGCTGCGAGCCTCTGCAGGCTGGGTTGAGGGGCCGCTGGGGTCGGTGGGCTCGGCTGGCGTCAGTTGCGGGTGCTTGTCCTTCTGCTGCACCGTCTGGTAGAAGGTCAGGTCGGTGGTAGCGGGCACCGAGGCCGGCTGCGGAGGGCAGTTGTCGCCAGCGGCGCAATCCGGGGTTCTCGGCGCGGTCGCTTGCGAGGCTCCGGGCTTGTTGGCCGTAGACGGAGACGGATTTGCGGGAGCGGCCGAGAGGGCAGCCGCAGCGGCGGCCTGCCGGGCAGAGTTGCGCCCGAGCGAGTAACCAACTCCGAGCGAAATGCCGCAAAGAATTACCAGGCCGAAGAACAGCCCGAGCAACTTGCCCATGCCGAGCGTGATCTCGGTGTCGTTGTCCCCGGTGCCAGCCATAGCTTCCTGCTCCCGCATAGTAGTGTTAGTCAATTATGCCTCGGTTTTTGTTGCTGCGTCGCCGGTCTGGGGTCTGGAAGCCGGTGTGTTCCCCGTTAATCTCTGAATACCCGCTAGCAGGTCGATGGGAACCGGGAAGATGACCGTGGTGTTCTTCTCCACGCCAATCTCGGTCAAGGTCTGCAGATAGCGAAGCTGAAGCGAGGCAGGTTCGGTCTGCAACAGATGCGCGGCGTCCACCAAGCGCTGCGCGGCGGAGTATTCGCCCTCGGCGTGGATGATCTTGGAGCGCTTCTCGCGCTCGGCTTCGGCCTGCTTGGCCATGGCTCGCATCATGCTTTCGGCCAGGTCAACCTGCTTGACCTCGACGTTGGCCACCTTCACGCCCCAGGGCGCGGTGTGCTGGTCGAGGATGGATTGCAGGCGAAGGTTGATCTTGTCGCGGTGGGCGAGCAGTTCGTCGAGTTCCACCTCGCCGAGCACGCTGCGCAAGGTGGTGAGCGCGAACTGCTGCGTCTGATACTGGTAATTTGTGACCTCGACGACGGCTTTGAGCGGATCGATGACGCGGAGAAAGACCACGGCGTTGACCTTCAGGGTCACGTTGTCGCGGGTGATGACATCCTGCGGCGGGACATCAAATGCGACTTGCCGGAGATCGACCCGAACCATGCGATCCAGCGGGGCAAAGACCAGGATCAAACCGGGGCCCTTGGGGGCAGGAAGCAAGCGGCCCAGCCGGAAGATGACCCCGCGTTCATATTCGCTAAGAATCTTGATGGAACTGAATAGGTAGAGCGCGATGATCAGGAAAACTATGCCGCTGAGAGGAAACATGATGCCTCCGGGCCTGTTTGCAGGTCAGGAGGATTCTACCCCAGCTAGGAGCGCCGCCGGAAGGAGGTAGCACTTACGTCACGGTTCTAGAGCATTTCTAGTGTTACTATAAGGTCGCTCTGGTGGACTCCGCGAGTGTATGCCGCGAGCCTACGATAATGATTTGCGACGGAAGGTCTTGGCAGCACATGCGGCGGGCAAGGGTTCG